>ONZS01000309.1_pt1 | contig 50122 bp, 60 predicted proteins | sample 1670921 | NCBI WGS metagenome assembly ONZS01 (sample SAMN06348104, study PRJEB24527) | human gut metagenome | biome: human gut; feature: ankylosing spondylitis patient; material: feces | host: Homo sapiens | place: China | collected 2015-10 | reverse complement strand
CATTACAGAGAATAATTCCTAAACAAAAAGCGTTAGTCTTTGTAGAGTTTGAATAGTAAACAGAGCTTCATAAATGGTGCAAACAAGCCATTTATGAAGCTTTTTCTTTTGTCGTGATACCTATATGATACCTGTTTTTGTAGTACCACAGATATTAATGTGTACTAAACAGAAGTGCCATAGGTATTCTCAATTATCACATTTCTTTTTATTTTCAAAAATTATCCCAATTATATGAAGCACCAAAAATTGGTGCAAATTAGTGAAAATACACCAGTGGTGTCTCTTCCGTAAAAATATGGTTTGCGGTAGACTTTATAACGCAGAAATAAAAAGTCCGTCAGAGAATATGTTTTGACGAAAAAAGTCCATGAGAGAATATTTAGCAAATTCATGCTTTGAATTAGAATGAGTGATGTAATCAAGAGACAGGAATGCTGCTATATTTGTAAAAAAACCGCTATTGTACCCTTATCTGAGAAAAAGGGTCGGGTTTGTCCCTTTTAAAATTTAAGACAAGAAAATACAATAGTTGCAACGAGTTATATAGAAGTTGTAGCTGCCAATACAAGTGCTTGATACATACCGGCAATTGCCGGGGAGAGGAGGTGAATGCACCATGGAAAAGTTATATTACACAGCAAAAGAGGTTGCTGAGATGCTTGATGTATCGGTATCTCATGCATACAAAGTAATAAGAGAAGCTAACAGGGAATTATCTTCTAAAGGCTTCTATGTCAGAGCCGGCAGAGTCAGCCGTAAGTATCTTGACAGTAAAGTATATGACTTATGTGATAAGACAGCATAAGGGAAAGGAGTAGTTGTATGGCAGCATACAAGGATGAGGCGAGGGGGACATGGTATGTCTCCTTCCACTACAACGATTGGACAGGTAAAAACAAAAGAAAGCTAAAGCGTGGTTTTCGGACGAGAAAGGAGGCATTGGAATACGAGCAGAAGTTTCTGCTGCAGCAGGCAACAAATCTGGATATGAGGTTTGAAGATTTCTACAAGCTGTATGAGGAAGATTTAAAGCCTAAGCTGAAGCTTAACACATGGCGTACAAAGGATGTCATTTTTCAGAAGAAGCTGATTCCATATTTCAAGGACAAGAAGATGAATGAAATCAGTCCTGCGGATATTATTAAATGGCAGAATGAGATGATCAAGAAGAGACAGGCAGATGGTAAGCCCTATAAGCCGACTTATCTGAAAACAATGCAGTCAGAGCTGTCAGCCATATTTAATCATGCGGTACGCTTTTACAATCTGAGAGAAAATCCTGTAAAAAAGGCTGGAACGATTGGTAAAGGTAAAGCTGATGAGATGGATTTCTGGACAAAAGAAGAATATCTCAAGTTCATAGAATGTGTTAAAGACAAGCCAATATCTTATTATGCGTTTCAGATTCTTTACTGGTGCGGAATAAGGGAAGGTGAACTGCTTGCTCTGACACCAGCAGATATTGATTTTGAGAATAAGAAACTTCATATCACAAAGTCTTATCAGTATATCAATGGTGAAGATATCATCACAGATCCTAAGACGGAAAAGAGCAGAAGGGATGTTGTAATTCCTGATTTTCTGGTAGAAGAGTTAAGACAGTTTATCGGAATGCTATATGGATATGGAAGAGATGACAGAATATTTCAGATTACAAAATCTTATCTGCATCACGAGATGAGCAGAGGAGCTAAAACGGCTGGAGTAAAGAGAATAAGAATTCATGATCTCAGGCATTCGCACATTTCTTTACTTATTCGCCTGGGTTTTTCAGCGGTAGCCATTGGAAACAGGGTTGGACATGAGAGCCAGACAATAACATTTCATTATGCACATATGTTTCCGACAGAGCAGATTGAGATGGCTGATAAGCTTAATGAGGAATTTGTGCCGGGGACAGGGAATGGAGGTGATATTCAGTGAGTGGAGTTCATAAGAATCCGACAATCAGTTTTCGCATATCAGACTATGAAAGGCGTGAAATTGAAGCAAGAATCAAGGCAAGTGGAATGATGAAGAAAACATTTTTTACAAGATGCTGTATCTATGGTCGAATCTGTGTTGTAGGTAAGAAAGAAACAGTATATATGCTGGTGCAGACGCTTGAGAAGATGCAGGCAGATATTAACAAAATGTATGATGAAATCATAGAAACAGGACGGATAAAAGAAAAAGAATCACCGGTTGATGGTGAAGCTTATACAGATATTGAAGAATTGCAGCATGACTATCTTGCTATGATAAAAGCAGTTGTGGATATGCTGGATGGAGCAAAATACCTCTGGCAGAAATAGTGGCTTTCCTGACGGCAATCTGGAAAGCCACGGCAGATAACAAAAGCGGGCTTCTGTTACCAAAACACCAATTAAAGTATAACAGCAGCCCACTTTTGAGACAATGATTATTTACGAAAGTGAGGCAGACAGTGGAAACAAATACAGAATTAAAAATGATACACCTCTCTGAGGTTGAATCACAGCAGATTAAATGGCTGTGGTATCCATTTATCCCTTATGGAAAGCTGTCAATAGTGCAGGGAGACCCCGGTGATGGGAAATCTACGCTGATACTTAATATTGCAGCAAAGCTGTCAAGGGGAGAATGTATAGATGAAAATATGAATATTACTGAGCCTGTAAATGTAATATATCAAACGGCAGAAGACGGACTTGCAGATACAGTCAAGCCAAGACTTGAAGCAGCAAATGCAGACTGTAGCAGAATATCAATCATAGATGAGTCTGATAAGAGTGTTAGTATGACGGATGACAGGATAGAGGAAGCCATAAAAAGAGAAAATGCGAAATTGTGTATATTTGATCCGATACAGGCTTATCTTGGCGGTGATACTGATATGAACCAGGCAAATGAAGCCAGAGAAATGACGAAGAAGCTGGGCAGTATTGCTGAAAGAACTGGCTGTGCCATTGTTCTTATCGGTCATATGAATAAAGGCTCAGGAGCAAAGGCTGCTTACAGGGGAATGGGGTCCATTGATTTCTTTGCTGTGGCAAGGAGTGTAATGCTTGTCGGCAGAATAGAAGGGCAGAGTAATCTCAGGGCAATGATACAGATAAAGAATAATCTTGCAGCATTTGGTCATCCAAAAGCATTTGAATTGGCAGAGGACGGATTTCATTGGTTAGGTGATTATGAAATTACTGCTGATGAAGTACTGGGCGGTATGGTGCCAAAGGCAAGTAAACTTGAGATGGCAAAGCAATTTTTAAGAGAACAGGCAGAAAGAACACAGAAAATTTTAAGTACAGAGATTATAGAACTTGCAGCACAGGAAGGAATATCGAAAAGAACACTTGAGACAGCAAAGAAGGAACTTAAGATAAAGGCTGAGCGTTGCAATAATAACTGGTACTGGAATTTGCGAGCATAAAAATCTAACATCGCAACATTGCAAAGTGTCAGGTTTTGCAATCTTGAAGCTTGCAAGGTTGCAAAATATATAGACCTTGCGATGTTGCGGTCTTGAAAAGAAAGGACAATTACTATGACATTATTTGAAGAACTTGGTGTTGAGTATAAAGAAGTGGATGGCATTTTATATCCTCTTTTATCTGTTGATGAAGCAGAATACAATCTTGCGGATATTGGAAAATATGGTTGGATGTGGCTTAGGTATATGGAAGAAAATGAACCTTCTGAGTATCGTCATATGGCAAGAACAGGACAGCTTAGAAAGCAGGCAGAAGCAGTAAATGAAGAAGCTTATGAACGATTGGATAATATTGAAGCGGCGTGGTTGAAAAAGCACATGACAGGTAAAAAGAAAACATTTATGGAGCAGCTGCATTTGCTGAATCAGGCGAGAGCGATGGCAGAGGAAATAGTGATAAATGAGATTGTGTTTAAGTGCAGATAGGCTTTAAAAGGCTGATGCCAAAACCCTCGGAGAGCCCCCGCAGTTTTGTCAGTATGACGAAACTGCTAGGGGGTTATCATCTATGGCAGAGCCAAGATGATAATTGTATCTCTCCGACAGAAAAATACGAATAAGAAAGGAAAAAATGCCTATGGGAAATGTATCATACTCTGCTCATATAAGCAATGGCAAGAGTGCGATAACAAGTAAAAAAGCACTTGCAGGAGTTGCAAAGCATAACCTGCGTAAATATAAATCCGCAGATTACAGCTCAGATAATATTAGGCTGATTTATGGAACAACAGATTTGTTTCAAGATGTTAAGAGGGTATATCACAGAGAATTTAATGATGTGGTAAAAGAATATAACAGTAGACAGAAAAGAGAAGACCGAAAGATAAAGGATTATTTTGAACATGTTGCAGGTCTTAATCAGGATATGGCGGTAGAGATTATTTTTCAATGCGGGGACAAGAAATATTGGGACGAGCATTGGAAAAACAAAAATTATATGTCTGAGGTATTTGATTATATTCTTGAATGCTTGCAAAAGCTACTGCCGGAGTTCAAGATTGCAAATGCGGTCATACACTTTGATGAAGCCAGCCCGCATATGCATGTGGTAGGCGTTCCAGTATGGGAAGGAGCAAAGCGTGGCTTATCTAAGAAAGTATCAAAAAGAAATGTATTTACACCACAAACATTATCTGTAATTCTTCAAGATAAATTGCGTGAGGAGGCAAACTATGGTTTTGAATATTATTTCAAGGAAGAACTGGCAGAGAAGAAAAAGGGGCGTAATCATGATTTGTCAGTAACAGAATATAAAGTAGCACAGGAGAGTAAGAAACTTGCGGATATAAAGCAGCAGAACAATGAGGAGCAGGAGAAAAATTCTAAACAGAGAAGCAATATTAATGCAGCAGAAACGGAATATGCAAAATATGAAGATATGATTACGGATAAAAAGAATAATCTGGAACGGCTTTCTTCTAAAGAAAGTGAACTGATTGAAAAAACAAAAATTGCAGAGAGTGTATATGAGATGTTCCGACAGGGTGGAACTGATGATGTCAGGGAGAAACTTATTGATGTGATGTATGAGAACCAGAAGCTTAAAGAAGAAAATACGACATTAAAGGAACTGTTGGAAAAGGCGTATGAGTTTATGAAGCAGTTTGTGATCGATGGGGTTAATCTGCTGGAAAGGTTTCTGGAGAGCATGGGGAAGGTGATTGAGAAGATAAGGTAATCATGCCTAAACACAAATAGCAAAACGAACAAAAAAATGTGAGAACTCATAAATAATTCAAAAAAGACATTGATTTATCAATCGTGATGTGATATTATATTAAGCGAACATATGTTTTATTCGGAGGGAAACATGAAGATTAGTTATAAGAAGTTATGGAAACTGTTGATAGACAGAGATATGATGAAAAAAGATCTTGCAGAAAAAGCGGGAATAAGTAATGCATCAATTGCAAAACTTGGAAGGAATGAAAATGTTAATACAGACATATTGCTTAAGATATGTGTAGCACTAAAGTGTGATATTGAAGATATTCTGGAAATTGTTCCTGATGAATCGGAGTGAGCAAAGTGGACAGACTGACTAAAGAACAACGCCATAAGAATATGAAAAATATTAGGTCGAAGGATACTTCTATTGAATTGAAACTTCGAAAAGAACTATGGAGACGTGGTTACAGGTATCGGAAGAATTACACAGAATTACCGGGAAAACCAGATATTGTTCTTACAAAATATAAAATAGCTATATTTTGTGATAGTGAATTTTTTCATGGAAAAGACTGGGAAGTTTTGAAACCACAGTTGGAAAAAGGAAAGAATGCGGATTTTTGGATTAAAAAGATATCGAAAAATCAACAGCACGATGATGATATAAATAAACAACTTCAATTTCTGGGTTGGACTGTTATACGCTTTTGGGGAAAAGACATTATGAAGAAAACCGATGAGTGTATACAGGTGATAGAAGAAAATATATTTGAACAGAAATATAATGATTACGATATTGAGACAGAGGAGATTTCACATGTATAAATCTATAGACTTATTTGCCGGTATAGGTGGAATTAGAAAAGGATTTGACAGAGCTTTTGGAAAAGAAATAAATACAGTTTTCGTGAGTGAATGGGATGAATTTGCACAGAAAACTTATAGAATGAACTATAAAGATAACTTTGATATTGCTGGAGATATAACAAAAATAGATGAAAAAGAAATACCTGATTTCGATATTTGTTTAGCGGGGTTTCCGTGCCAGGCATTTTCACTTGCAGGAAAGCGTATGGGATTTGATGACGATTATAAGGGAATGTGCAGAGGAACTTTGTTTCAGGATGTTGTTAGAATATGTGAATTTCATAAACCTAAAGTGATTTTTTGTGAAAATGTAAAAGGTCTTACCATACATGACGGAGGAAGAACTTTTAAGGTTATAAAAAAAGCTTTTGAGCAGATTGGATACACAGTGTACGACAAAGTGTTGAACAGTAAGGATTTTGGTGTCCCACAGAATAGAGAAAGAATATATATTGTTGCATTCCGAAATAATATTGACAGCAGTGAATTTCACTTCCCAGAACCTACAAATCCTAATACATGCATAAGAGATATAATGGAAGAACATGAAGTTAGTGTAAAATATTATCTTTCAACAGTATATATTGAAACACTCAAGAGACATAAAGCACGTCATGAAGCAAAAGGGAATGGCTTTGGGTATGAAATAAGGAATCTTGATGGAAAAGCAGGTGCGATTGTATGTGGAGGAATGGGACGTGAAAGAAATCTGATTATAGACAAGCGTCTGACTAATTTTACTCCAATTACGCATATAAAGGGAGAAGTTAATAGAGAAGGGATAAGAAAGATGACTCCAAGAGAATGGGCAAGGCTTCAAGGATTCCCAGATGATTTTAGGCTTGAACTGGCAGATACACATTTGTATAAACAGCTTGGCAACAGTGTAACGGTTAATGTTATTGAAGAAATAGCAAAAGAAATAAGGAAGGTGTTGGAAAATGACAAATAAAGATTTGAAAATGTCTGGAAATAAAGGCGAATGGTCAGAATTGTATGCATTTATGAAATTGCTCAGTCAGGGAAGAGTATATGCAGCAAATGAAAAAGTAGAAAAAATTGAAGATGTATACTATCCAATTCTCAAGATAATGCGAGAGGAAACAAGGGGCGAGATTATTGATTATATTATTGGCGATAATCAAATAAATGTAGAAATGCACTCTAATAGAATATTGTCAATTGATAGAAAAGAAATGGGAAATCAGGCAGATAGGCTGTTAAGTGAAATTGCTACACATAGCGGAAGTTTTGAGCTTGAAGATGTGGCTAAATTTGCTAATGGTATAAAGGTAACAAAGATAAAGGCTCCATCTACTGATACAACCGATATTTCTATGCAAATTGAAGATATACATACAAACTATATTAGAAATGTTGGCTTTTCGATTAAATCAGAGATTGGTAATGCACCTACATTATTGAATGCAGGTTTAACGACCAATTTTATTTACAAAGTGACTGGCATATCGTCAGCTCAGGCGAATGAAATTAATGCTATAGATACCAGAACAAAGATTAAAGATAAAATGTCCAAAATAGCCGAGTATGGTGGAAACATTGAGTATTGTGGAATGAATCATGACGGATTTAAGAGAAATCTAATTATGGTAGATAGTAGCATGCCGGAAATCATCGGCAATATGCTGTTATATTTTTATACTGAAGATGTGAAGGAATGTGATAAGTTAGTGGACATGCTGGGAGATAGGGATCCGTTGGGATACGGAGATGCTATGATGTACACATATAAATTTAAAAAGTTCTTATGTTCCTGTGCTTTGGGAATGAAACCCGCAAAGCCTTGGGATGGATTGGATGAAGCAAATGGTGGATATATCATTGTAAAAGCAGACGGAGAAATTCTTGCTTATCATATTTATAACAGAAATTTCTTTGAGCAGTACCTGTTGGATAATACCATTCTTGAACGTGCATCTACAAGTAGGCATGATTATATGAGTTTGTACGAGGAAAATGGTGAGATGTTCATCAAATTAAATCTTCAAATTAGATTTAGATAAAATTAGGAGGACATTTTTTGGAAATTCTTATTAGAAATGCTTTGGATAGAGAAGGTTATTGTTTAAATGGCACGGAAAATAATTGGCTTTTTGCTGAAAAAATAGTTCAAAGTATATCTGGTCATAATCGCATAATTATTGAAGGGAAAGCTCCAACTAGAGTAATAGCCATAGAAAATCATAATGATGAGATAGAAATATATATGAATAATGGCTGGCAGGTTAATTTAAAATTGAGTTTATCGGAACTGTCTATGATAAATGACATAAGATTGGTTGGAGTGCCAGCAATGTAGAGGAGAATGATAATTATGAAAAAATTGAAAATAAATTTTTGGCTTCAAAGACATAGAAAATTACTGGTGTTTGCCATGTCGTTTGTAGCTTTATATATGATCATAGTTGGAATGACTAAAATGGATTTTTGTGCTCTTACTGAAAACGCAGGTTTGTTTGGAGTGGTAGGAACATTATTAGGAGCATTTATTGGTGGTCTTTTTTCTTTAATGGGATCTGTTTGGGTAAATAATAAACAACAAAAAGCAGCTCAGAACATAAAAAGAAAAAATATTATTTACAGTCCGCTTTATGATGAGCTGATTAATATTCAAAATAATATTTTAGAACAAAATCCTTTTCCTTGGTATATTGAATTTAAAAAGGGACCTCAAACAATGTCACCGCATCCACAGTATGATGCTTGGAGAAGAATAAAATCTGATACCAGATATTTAGAAGTTCCAGATTATTTAAAGAAGCAAATTGAAAAATTAGAAAGTACAATCCATGATTACATTGAGTATAGATATAAGGCAAATGTTGAGGTTCAGACTATATTGAATAATACATTGATTGAAAATGGATTATCAAAATGTGAAATAATCAATATAGGAGAGGTTTTATCAAGTGATATTTTGGAAAACAAAAAAATTGATTTTTATAATGAAGCTATGATGCCAGATGATAATATTGACAATGATAGAAAGAATATATTTAATGAAGAAATATTAACTAAATGTAACGAAAATATGATTATTATTGCGACAAGAAAAAGATATTACGCGTGGTGTGAAGTACAGAAACAAACGATAGAAATGTTAAGCATTATGATAAAGCAGATTTTGTTAAAATATGAGGCATAGGAATATATGAGAAAAGGAATGAGCAAATATGAAATAAAACGAATATTGGAGGAAAAAATAGAGTCTGATCCTGACTTGAAATATTACTTGGATAATGAATATACTATTAAGATTATTGATTTATTGGTAGAAGGTATTTCAGAAGCATTTGAAAAAAATAATGAGAAGTTAATAGATGATTTACTTAGACATAGATTTTAATTGTAAGATATTTATATAGTTAAAATTTTGATAAAGGAGATGGAGAGGGTGGCAGAAATAAAAATAACAATAGAAAATTGCAATAATATTTCTAAGGGAGTAATTTCTTTAGAAGAAGAAAAACTTAATATAAGATATGGAATGAATGGAACTGGTAAGTCAACATTATCAACTGCAATTTCATTATTTAGTCAGGGCAAGCCTATGGACGATTTAAAGCCATTTGGAAGTGACGATGAAGTTATACCTGCAATTAGTATTGATGGGGATATTCAAGGTGTTAGAGTATTTAATGAAGATTTTGTTAATAATATGGTTTTCAAGGAAAGTACAGTAATTGATAATGCCTTTGATGTATTTATTAGAACCTCAGACTATGAACAAAAAAGACAAAATTTGGATAACAGACTTCTTAAGCTAAAAGTGGACATAGATGAGAAACCGCCAATAATTCAGTTGAAAAATGATATTGCAGCGTTTGCTGGAAAATTAGAGCTTAATGCGGCTGGAAAAAATTTAAAAAATAATACCAATTATAAGGCTATTATTAAGAAAAATAATGTGTATAATATTCCAGATGGACTTAAAAAGTACTCTCCGATTATATCCGATGATCAAATTTGTATTAATTGGATAGATTGGAAATCAAGAGGAGAGGCATTTGATACTAAAGGCATATGTCCATACTGTTCAGATGAATTAAATGCTGGATTTACAGAAGAAAAACAAACATTTAAAGAAACATATAAGAGATCGGATGCTCAGAATTTGAAAAATATGTTAGATTTATTTGAGAATTTTCATAAATATATTCCAGATGACAAGTTTGATTCTATCATAGCCTGTATTAAGGAAGAGAAAGAAGAAAGTGCAATAAGTGCGATTTTGAAAACATTTATGAACGAATACGTTCATATTTCAACTCAGCTTAATAAAATTTCATATTTTGATAAAAATGTATTTAAGAAAACCAATATTAATGATATGGATAAAGTTTTAGAAGATATGAAGTTTGAAAAAAGTATTTTTAATTTTTTCTCAAGTGAAGGATTCTATGAAATAGTTGATGAGATAAATAATTCTATTGAGGAGTTGAGAAAAGAAGCAATTGATATAAAGGCTGCAATGGGAAAACTACAAAGTGTATTAAAGCAGACTGTTGCAACATCACAAAATGATATAAATAATTTCCTTGAGTCTGCAGGTATAACATATCAAGTTGGAATTAATCTAGATGAAAATGGACAAGCTATTGCGACATTGCAATATATACATAATAAGAAATTGGTTGAAGTTGATAAAATCAGGAAACATTTAAGCTGGGGAGAGCGTAATGCTTTTTCTTTAGTATTATTTATGTTTTATGCTATTAGTGAAAATGCAAAACTTATTGTCTTAGATGATCCTATTTCATCATTTGATACAAATAAGAAATATGCAATAATACACAGAATGTTTTCTAAACAGAGTGGTATTTTGCCAAGAAGTTTTTACAAAAAAACAGTACTAATGTTGACACATGATTTTGAACCAATTATTGATTTTGGAGTAGTAGGTAAGTTACCAGAAGATGCTCTTAATTCTAAATTTATTAAAAATAATCAAGGAATTTTAACTGAGAAAGCTATAGATTATAAACAGGATATAAAACCTGTAGTACAGGCATTGGCAGCTTACATAAAAGATGATACATTAGGAATTGTGCATAGAATTGCTTTTTTGAGAAAATATTATGAACATAATGGGATAGAAAACTATAAGGAGGCATATGATGTTTTATCTTCATTAATACATGGTCGAGATAAGTGCAAGTATGTTAATAATTCAGAAATGCCACAGGCAGAGATTCAAAAGGGGTGTACTGAAATTAAGAAATGGATACAGAACTTTGATTATGATGAATTATATAGGGATGTTTATAATGAAGAGAAATTAGCAGAGCTATATTTTGCGGAAACGAACGATTATTTAAAAATTCAACTATTTAGAGCTCTTTTTGAAGTGAATCCAAGTAGGGAAATAAAAGAGGAAGATGTATTAGTGAAGTTTATAAATGAAAGCTATCATATAGAAAATGACTATGCGTATTATTTGGATATGGTGAAATTTGAAACAGTTCCAGAATATATCGTCAAAGCTATTGATGATTATATGGAGAGGACTTATTCAAAAGCGTGATACCCATATGATACCTAAATTTTTGAAAATATAAAATAATTGTGATAAAAGGTATAATAATAGCCATTAAAAGCTTTAAAAATCAAGCTTTCACAGGGATAATAAGTTTCTCTGCGGGGAGTTTGAATAAGAACCACAAGTCTTGGAACCCGCTAAACAAGCGGATTCCGAGACTTTTTCTTTTGCTCTGCTACTATTTTGCTACTAATAGCAACTACTCTTTTTCTATCGTTTTCAGTTGGTTGTCATTAACTTTAATAGCAAGAAATCCTGATGACTGCTGGATTTCTTCTATATGATCTTTCTTTGTGGCATCTGTATGATTTTCCCTGATGCGGTATTTGATGGTACTAACGCAGGTCCAAACTGAGGTCGGATTGTTACATCTGAGCCATTGTCCTGAGTCTGAGGCACTTCACATGTGATACCTGCTGCTTCAAGCAGAGGGTTATCAGATGGTGGTTCAGGTGTTGGCGAATCTGTCGCCTGTAATGATTCCAGACTATGCACAAGCTCCTGCTGTTTATGTGGAAACAGATGAGAGTATGTGTTAAGTGTTGTGGATACTTTCTCGTGTCCGAGCCTGTCTGCTAACATCAGCGCATCACAGCCCTGATTAATAAGTAAGCTGGCGTGCGAATGCCTGATATCGTGGATTCGTATCTTCTTTACACATGTGTTTTTGCAACCTCTTATCATCTCGTGTGAGAGATATGATTTTGTTACCGGGAACAGCCTTTCATCTGCGTCAAGCATATACCTTGACTGGATATAGTCTGATAGCTCTTGGCAGAGAAAATCCGGAATCGGAATCTTTCGCTTACTTTTTCTTGTCTTAGGTGATGTAAATACATCTTTTCCTTCTATCCGCTGATATGTTCTGTTGATGGATATTGTCTTGTTATCAAGGTCAATATCAGCAAGTGATAGAGCAAGCAGTTCACCTTCTCGCATACCAGTCCAGTACAGGACTTCAAAGCAGATATATGATAATGGCTTATCTTTTACCCCTTCCCTGAAAGCAATATATTCATCATAAGTCCAGTAATCCATTTCCTCTGCTTTAGCCTTTCCAATGGTGCCTGCCTTGCCGCAGGGATTGGTGTTGAGATCATAGAATCGCTTGGCGTAATTGATGATGCTGTTAAGCTCCGTGTTAATCTTCTTCAGATAGGTCTGGGAGTAATTATTCGGCGAACTCATAAGCTTCGCCTGCCATCTTCGTACATCAGAGGCTTTGATTTCATTAATCGGCTTGCTACTGAAGAATGGAAGAATATGCGTCTGTAGTACCACCTTTTTTGTCAGAAGAGTTGACTGCTTAAGTCTTGCAGCCATATCCTCCATATAAATTTCATAAAGGTTTTGAAATGTCATGTCAGGATTGGCAGACTGCTGTTCCAAAAAGTCCCTTTCAAATCCTAAAGCTTCCTTTTTGGTGGCGAAGCCTCTTTTCCACTTCTGTTTCTTGATTCCCTGCCAGTTCGTGTAATAGAACTTGGCGAACCATTTACCAGTTTTTTCATCTTTGTAAGCTGGCATAAATATCATCTCCTTTTTGTAAAAATTGTTGTGCAATCATCAAAAGGCTATGATATAATCTACTTGTTCAGGGTGATTATAAAGCCTTCGGGTCAATCACTTACATAGCTTCGGTCATTCCTTTTGCGAGAAGGAGTGTGCCGGAGCTTTTTCTTTACTAAAGGTGTAAGCCTGCAATTATTCAGTTTTTGAATCAGCTTCATTATCCAGTCGGGAATCCTTATAATATGCTAACATATCTGATTTCCATGAATCAAACTTTTCTTTTGAAAGCTTTCCTGTCTGAAGCATATTCTTCTTTGCTATCCAGTTTTCCATAAAGAGACAGAAGTCTGCATCATATTTTCCATTGCCTTTGCCATTAACCTTGATCCCGGCAGTCCATTCAGGATTTTCAGGAGGTTTGGTGTTGGTCAGCTCAAATGAAAAATCAGTAAGTTCAGTTATGGCAAAGAGAGCGTTGATTACATCTGACATAGTGTGGAATTCATATGCCGGATATTTAGTAGTCGTATTATCTTTGGGAATATTATTATCTTCTGGAGATAAAAGCTCCTGCCATGGAACATTTAATTCATTAGCAATCTGTTTTAAAACATCTATCTTCATTAGTATTTCACCAGACTCATATTTCTGGATAGTGCGTTCTGATTTACCAAGAAGCTGTGCAAACTCTTTTTGAGTAATCTTCTGTGCTCTGCGCTGTTTCTGTATTGCCTTCCCGATTTCTTCTGGAGAAGACATAGTGATTTTAATGGAATGAGAATTAGTCATTCTGTCCACCTTCCTTTATATGAAATAGTCCGTTGTAAAGATGCGTATCAGATTGATATTAAATGAAATACGTATCAGTAAGTGACTTATTTATGATTGTACGATTACTTTATCATAAACAAAAACGAATTGCAAGTGCGTAAATATAAAAAGTTCTATTGACAAATTCTGAAAAGGATATTAGGATAAACACGAACTAAAAACACGGAATAAATAAAGAACAGGATAGCTGCTTTGTGAAAACACGTATTTAAAATAACAATTTATGAAAGGAGGAGCTGCATGAAGGGTATAAAGGAAGCATTCATAGATGCAGGCGAGATAAGCCGGATGCTTGGTATCGGGATGACAAAGGCATATGCAATTATAAAGGAATATAATGCAGAGCTTGAGGCAAAAGGTTATTTCACCATGCGGGGCAAATGTCCAAGGAAGTACTTTGAACAGAAAATCTATGGTTACGAAGATTATTACAATCCGGATTATGAGCCGCAGCGTAATCGGATCAAGGTTGCAGAAGAAATGGATTATGAAGCGGCAGTAGGGGATTCTGTGATAAGTGAACAGGATGAAGTGGATATACCGCCTGAAACAAATGAGATGCCGGAAGCGGATATAGATGTAGCAGAAAATGTGATATCGGATGCGAATGAAATGGCAAAAGAGATAACTGAATAGGTGAATCCGGCAAGTGGGGGCGAAAAGTGCCGCCAAAACATGAATATGGGGGCAAAAAGCGCCCCCAAAACCACAAAGTGGGGGCAGAAAGCGCCCCCGCACAAATCAGAGCCGAAAAAGTATGGAGGCAAAAAGTGCCGTCAAAATGCAAAAGTGGGGGCAAAAAGTGCCACCAAAACTGCAAAGTGACGGCAAAAAGTGCCTCCACTCAAATCAGCGAGAAAAAGTTATGGTGGCGGAAAATGCCACCAAACAAGCAAAGTGACGGCAAAAAGTGCCACCACTTTTAAATCAGGTGGAACTTTAGCCACCACATATCATATACAGGGTGCAGGTGCTCCTGCCAAGACGAAAAATTATGTAAACGCTGATGCGTTTATATTTTTTCGGGAAAAGGTCCGACCTTTTCCGCATCTTGCAAAACCAGTGAACACTACGAATTTCATGCTTGCATGGAAATGAGCAGTGTGAACGCCAAATACACCGAGCATGTAATGCGAGGTGCAAAACCTATGAACACATTTTTAAGAAAGGTTGGAAAAGCAATGGTACAGATAAAAAGAGATTGGTTTGATACAGAATTTGGAAATTACGAAAGGGGAAAAACGCATGGCAGATGGAAAGAGAAGATACAAATCTGACAGGAAAGATTATAAGATTTCTGTAAAATTGTCGGAGAAAGATATGGATATTCTGAAAGCGGCAATTAAACGAACCGGAATAACAGCAAGTGCCTATATAAGAGAATTGATCCGGACAGGCGGCAACATTGATACAAGTTATCCAGAGGATAGAGCAAGAGCAATTCGTATCATAGCAGGTATTGCAAATAATATTAATCAGGCAGTAAAGCTTGGCAATTCACAGGGAAGGTTATATTACAGCGATATTGACAAGTTGCAGGACAGTCTGGATGATGTAAAGCAAACATTCGGGGAGGTGTTGGAAGTATGGCGATTACAAAGATCCTGAATATCATGGAATCAGAGGGCAGAAATCCAGCATCGCATTTAAAGAATGCTTTGGAATATATTCAGAATCCAGATAAGACAGAAGAATGTGTACTGGTGGGCGGTATTAACTGCCTGCCGGATACGGCATTTGAGCAGATGGAGGAGACAAAGAACATTTTTCATAAGACGGGTAAAAGACAGGGGTATCATGTGATTATATCGTTTTCACCGGAAGAAAAAGTAACGGCAGAACAGGCAATGTATGTGCTGGAACACTTTGCAAAGGATGTGCTTGGTGATGATTATGAGGCTGTGTATGCAGTCCATACTGACAGGGAGCATATGCATGGGCATCTGATCTGGAACAGTGTCAGTATGACAACCGGTAAGAAGTATAATTCACCTAAAGGCAATTGGAGGAATCATCTTCAGCCTATTACAAATAAATATTGTGACGAGCTTGGACTTTCTATAATGCTGGCAGAGTACAGCAGACATCCAAAGAATATCAGCAGGGACAAGTGGGAAAAGGAAATGTCTATGCAGGATATTATACTTCGTGATGCTAAGATGTGTGCGTATGCGGCGGGAAATGTGGAACATTTTCAATATCTGATGAGAAGTCTGGGGTATGTATTTAAGAAAGGTTCGTGGATGGAAGTGCAGGCACCGGGATTCCGATATTATCATAGTCTGGTAAAGATGGATGAAATGTTTGCAGAGGATAGGCTTAGACATCATGTAGATATGCCTTGGATGGCAAAGCCTTACTTTTATTCGTCGGATATAAGAGGATTGCATAGGGCGAAACTATCACCATACCAGAAACGATTTTATGCAAAGCTATATAGGTTGAGAATTGTAGAGCAGAAACGATTTGTGGTTGGTGGAGCAAAGTATACGGAAGAATTGAAAAGGTTTCATCAGTTACAGGACGAATATCTGTTACTTGTGAATAATGACATCAAAGATATTGTGGAGCTTGTGAATTTCAGAAATAAGCAGGAAGAAAAGATCCAGCAGATTGAGGACAGACAGCATGAGATATACAGAGAAAGCTCTAGTCGGAAACGCAGTATAAAGAATGAAGAGCAGTATCGGGAATATCAGATATGGCATGTGGAAGTGCAGGAAGAACTGGACGAACTGAAGCAAGAGAAAAGGGAAATTAAGAGGCAGATACAGCTTGCTGATGACATTATAAAAGAAGATTTGTATACGGCTTATTATGCGGTGTTGGGGAAAGAGGAGATTGTTGCTGACAGGGATGTTGAGATACCTGGGATGGAAGAGGATATGTTAGTTGAGAGAACAGCGGGAGCAGTTGTTGAGTCGGAGAGAGATGTTGTTGTAATGAATCAGCCTGCTAATAGCCATAATGATGGAAATGGACAAGAGGAGCAAATTAATGTTGCCGGTAAACAACAGATAGATTTAGAAGGAACAGAAATGTCAAAGGTTCACAATCTGTCTGATGAGAATGTGACAAGAATGGACGAAGGTATAACTGATGTAACAGGTAAAAGCGAATTGGTGGAACATGAAGAAAAAGAGTCTGTGGACGAAGTTGGATGGTTTGTCAGGAGAATATCAGATCTTGGTGGTTTTGAGAATGTCAGTGATTCTGTTAAGGCAGATGTATTCGGATTTGATATTGCTGATATTAGTGGAAGCATAAGGTTGTTTTCGGATGTAATGAAAAGGCTGGAGATAAAGCTGGCTGGAGACGAGCTTTATGAGGAGTTCCAGAGGATTTATGATGAAGCAATTAGCAGAGATGTTGATAAAGGTAAGGCGGAAGATAAAATATGGAATAGGGACAGAGAAAGGTGATTCCTCTGCATATCTCCGATTCACTTTATGCACCCGAATTATATAATGGAAACTAGGAAACAATCGCAAGAAGTTGCGATTGTTATTGATGATGTAGTGATTCTGTGATATCATATAAAAAAGTGGTACATGAAAACGGAGGTCAAAATGAAAGTATTGATAATGAATTGTAGTCCTGTAAGAAATGGAGCAACAGCAGAAATTGTTAATATAGTTACTGCTTGTCTGGAAAAGAAACATGATGTTAAAAACATATGTATTGATGATTATGATATAAAATATTGCAAAGGATGTAGAACTTGTCATAATACAGCAAAATGTGTTCAGAATGATGATGTTGATAGGATAATTGAGCAATATGAATGGGCCGATATTGTTATATCTGTCTCTCCGTCGTATTGGGCAGATGTACCAGGACAATTTAAATCTTTTATTGATAGATGCACTCCGTGGTGTAACACACATGAACCGCATGCCAAGATAAGTAGTGGTAAGAAGGGATATGTTATCGTATTAAGAACTGGACCGGGAATGAAGGAATGTGAGAGGATTATTGCAACCATAGAACATTTTTATGGACATATGGAAATTGAATGTTGTGATAGACTTGGTTTGTGTTCGGTGGAATATAAGGAAGATTTGGAATGCAGGAGAGAAGAAATCGAGGAATTCTGTAACAGTATAGATTAAATGATTTATTATGGATATTATTCACATATAGATGGAATGTTTTTGGTTGGTATTACAAGGTTTTTATATCAAAGAAGGGTTGTGATGATATTGGAGACAGGTATTATGATAGAAAATGCTATAACATATGTGAAACAAATATTTGCTGCTGATTCCAGTGGGCATGACTACCATCATACCATTAGGGTTTATCGGTTGGCGGTAGAAATTGCAAAGCAGGAAAATGCGGATATGCAGATTGTGCAGTTAGCAGCATTATTACACGATGTAGATGATGCCAAGCTTTCACCGGAAACTTATGCTTCGAAGAGAAAGGCAGTTGATTTTATGAAAGGCAACGGTGTGGATAATGAAATTATTGAAACTGTGTGTAAGATTATAGAGGAAGTATCATTTGCAGGAAACGATTCAGTTGTGCCAAGTACGATAGAAGGTAAATGCGTGCAGGATGCGGACAGGCTGGATGCAATCGGAGCAATTGGAATTGCAAGAGCATTTGCTTATGGTGGTAGTAAAGGTAGAAAGATTTATGATCCGGAGATAAAACCTTTGATTAATATGAGTAAAAAAGAGTATCAGCAAAATCAAAATTCTACAAGCATTAATCATTTTTACGAAAAGTTACTATTGCTAAAGGATATGATGAATACGGATGCTGCAAAGGAGAAAGCTTGGCATAGACAATTTATCATGGAATCCTATCTTGAGGAATTCATGGCAGAGTGGGAAGGAGAAAGGTGATATGTTAGAAGTGAATTTTTATGATACAGTTGATGACGATTTATTGAAGTTTGCAGTGATTATTTCACAGAGTAATGGGAAGTGGGTAATGTGTAAACATAAAGAACGCGATACATATGAAGTTCCGGGTGGACATCGTGAAGAAGGGGAAGATATTTTGGAGACTGCTAAAAGAGAACTTCAAGAAGAAACAGGTGCCGTTAAGTTTGATATAGAACAGCTATGTGTATATTCTGTCACAGGTAAGAACAGTATAAATGAAAACGGAGAGGAATCATTTGGATTATTATGTTTTGCAGAAATAAGAGAATTTTCAGGTGAACTTCATTGCGAGATGGAGAAGGTGGTACTTATGGATGAATTACCAGAAAATTGGACTTATCCATTGATACAACCAAAGTTGATTGAAAAATATCTGCAAATACAAAAGCAATCTTATAGTCAGATACAGCAGACTGCAAAACAGACTATAGCATATATAAAAAAGATTATTAAGCCGGGTATGAAGTTATTTGATATTCGAAAACTATGTGAGGAAAAACTGATGGAGTTAGGTGCAGACTCTTTCTGGTATTGGGATGTTGGTGCATTTGTATTCGCAGGAGATGAAACAACGGTTTCCGTATCTGGAAAGCAATATGTAACTTCGGATAAAATTATAGAAAATAATGATATTATAACAATTGATTTAAGTCCACAGGTAGGTAATATCTGGGGAGATTATGCTAGAACTATTATTGTAGAAAATGGTGAGGTTGTAGATGATATAGAGTTAATTCAGAACCAAGAGTGGAAAAGTGGTTTGCAAATGGAAGATAAGCTACATGCAGAATTATTTCGTTTTGTTACAAAAGGAACCACTTTTGAAGAACTATATTATCATATGAATGAGTTCATAGTTGAAAACGGATTTGTGAATCTTGATTTTATGGGTAATCTAGGACATTCCATTGCGAAAGTTAAGAGTGACAGAATTTATATTGAAAAAGGAAATAAGGCGAAACTTGTAGCGATGAATTATTTTACTTTTGAGCCACATATAGCATTTCCTGATTCAAAATATGGGTATAAGAAAGAGAATATTTATTATTTTGATGAAGATGTGTTGGTAGAATTGTAAAAGGGGATATTTGCTAATTGTCTAGTGACAAAGAAAGTGTGTGCTTTGAATTCAGGAGGCAAAAACAATGGATTGGAATGAAGTTTTAAAAGATATTGTGTCAGGAACAATACTGCTTGCTATAGGTGGTATAGGCGGATGGTTTGGTGGTGTGATTAAAGGGAAAAAACAATCATCTATGGCTGTTGAACGCAAAAATCAAATATATCAGCCATTACTTGATGAAATTAAAACATATACAACTTTTGACTGGTCAATATTGATAAATATAAAAGTGGATATTTTAAAACAAGTAGTTTGTGAATCGTATAAATTTGGATTAAATGAAGAAATACAAAATAAGTGTAATTATTTGTATGAAGTTATACAAGAGTATAATAATATAAAACCTGTTGCAGTAGCTAATCAAATTATTGTAGATATTTTTACAGAAGCTTATGAAAAAATATATGGGAATATTGTTGATGGTATTGCTTATCATACTGACCGCCAAGGTAACGAATGGGAAGAGGAAGTACTAGTAGAGTCGGTACAAATTATAAGAGAATTAAATCTTACTAAGGATATTGAAAACTTATTAAGAAATGAAGGTATGTATTCAAGTGAAGTTTGTGTTGATTATGAAAATGGATTATATGAGCCTATCTATATAGAATTGAAGCACATTTATGCATCAGCACTCCATGTCACTATAAATGGAAAGCCATGCAAGCATGCTCAGCCAGTAATAGAATTAAATATGTTACCAGAGGAATATATGGCGTATTATTATGATTTCTTTGATAGATATAATAATGATAAAAGGATAAAAAGGAAGTATGGATTAAGGGAGGAGATTATATATAGTAGTCAGTCTCTTGTAGAAGATATGAAGTCAATAATTGATAAAATTGTACGCATTTATGAAATTGAAGAAGTATAAAAGTGGATAGTGTTTTAGCAAAGAGAGAGGATGTCTGTATGCAATATGCAAGAAAATTAAGAAAAGGTGACAAAGTAGGGATTGTAAGCTTGTCAAGTGGAATGCTTGGTGAAGAATTCTGCAGTCATAATATTGAGATTGGCGTAAAGAGATTAAAAGAATATGGTTTGGAGCCGGTATTTATGCCAAATGCTTTGAAGGGTATTGAATATTTGCAAACTCACCCGCAAGCAAGGGCGAAAGACCTAAAAGATGCATTTCTGGATAATTCTATTGCAGGGATTATTTGTGCAATTGGTGGTGATGATACATACAGACTTTTGCCTTATCTGATGGAAGATGAAGAGTTTATAAAAGCGGTAGAGGAGCATCCAAAATTATTTACAGGATTCTCAGATACTACTATCAATCATTTGATGTTTTACAAACTGGGCTTGTCTACTTATTACGGACCAAACTTTATTTGTGATTTGGGAGAAATTGCAGATGAAATGTTACCATATACCAAAAGGGCATTTGAGAGTTATTTGGAAGGTAATGAATCTGATGAAATTACATCCAGTGATACTTGGTATGAAGAAAGAGAAGATTTTTCAAGAGTCGCAATAGGAACAGAAAGAAAAACTCATAAGGAAGAACGTGGGTTTGAACTTCTCCAGGGAAGTGAAATTTTCCAAGGAGGATTATTAGGCGGATGTTTGGAAAGCCTTTATGATGTATTGACCAATAGCAGATATGAAGATGAAAAGGAAGTTTGTGAAAGATATGATCTGTTTCCAAATAAGGAAGAGTGGATTGGGAAAATTCTATTTATAGAAACCTGCGAAGAAAAACCGACTCCTGAATTGTTTGAAAGAGAAGTGTTATTACTGAAAGAAAAGGGAGTATTCGACGTGGTAAATGGTATATTAGTTGGAAAACCACAGGATGAAGCTTATTATCAGGAATATAAAGATATTCTTATTAGAGTGATAGACAATGAGAAACTTCCGATTGTTTATAATGTGAATTTCGGACATGCTATGCCACGATGTGCGTTACAGTATGGTGCTGTTGCAAAGGTAGATATGAAGCAGAAAAAGATTTATGTGAATAGGTAGGAGCGAATACTATGGCTGTATCATATAACAAATTATGGAAATTATTAGTTGACAAAAAAATGAGCAAATCTGATTTGCGTAAAAAGGCAGAAATTGCCCCGAATACAATGACAAAATTGCGACGTGATGAAGAGGTAAGTCTTACAATTCTTAGCAAAATCTGTAAGACTTTAAATGCAGATTTTGGCGATATTGTGGAGTATGTACCGGATGCAGAAATTTGGGATTTGTATGATGAAAATAGGGAGCTTCTTGGGAAGGACCATGTCAGGGGTGAGCAGTTACCGATAGACGGATATCATCTGGTGGTACATGTTTGGATTCGCAATTCAAAGGGAGAGTATTTGATTTCGCAGCGCTCGGCAAACAGACCAACATTTCCCTTGGTGTGGGAATGTGTGGATGGTTCAGTGATAAAAGGGGAAGATAGTTTGCAAGGTGCACTTAGAGAAGTAAAAGAAGAAGTAGGGGTAGATTTATTACCAGAAAAGGGACATGTTATTTTGTCTGATATAAAGAAAATAGAGTTCGGTAAAGTAGTTAATAAAATTGTAGATGTTTGGTTGTTCGAGTATGATGGAGAGGTTGATTTGAGCAATGCTACAACAGATGAAGTGGCGCAAGTTGCGTGGATGAATCGGGAGCAAATTAAGGAACTGTTTGAACATAATATGTTTGTGGAGACGTTGGAATACTTTTTTACGGAAGTGGATAAATAATAAGTTGTGACAACTTTAACGTTAGTAAGAAATGCCTTTTGACATAGAAAGAAATGTAGTAAATTTGCGAAAGGAGTTTGTTGAATATGAAAGATAATTCAAATTATGAAATTATTGAAAATGATGCTGAACTTGAAAAATTATGTACTGATTCAGTAGAATTAATAAATTACGCAAGAAATATTGTAGTAAAACATGTAAATATTGTACAGATAATGACTTACTATTCATTAGGTAGATGGATTGTGGAAACGCAACAAATGGGAGAAAAGCGAGCAAAGTATGGAAGTAAGGTTATAAAAACATTATCAGAAAATCTTCAGAAAGAGTTTGGTAAAGGATTTTCAGAAGATACATTAAAAAATGCCAGAAAATTTTATTTGACTTATAAAGAGCGAATAAGCGAAACAGTGTTTAGCCTTTTTGCAATCGAAAAAAGTGAAACAGTGTTTAGCTTTTTTGAAAAAGAGCCACCATTTATTGTTTCGTGGTCGCATTATTTGCAGTTAATGCGTATAGAAAATGAAGCTGAACGTAGCTTTTATGAAATTGAAACGGCAAAAACAGGATGGGGAGTTCGTACTCTACAGAGGCAATATAATTCTAGTTTATATGAACGTTTAGCGTTGAGTAGAGATAAAGAAGGTGTTTTGCGTCTTGCATCAGAGGGGAACGTTATTACAAAACCTGAAGATATTATAAAGCAACCCACGGTTCTGGAATTTTTGGGTATGGAAGAAAAAGCAAAATATTCTGAAACAGACTTGGAAACAGCCTTAATCAATAAATTACAAAAATTTTTGTTGGAATTAGGAAAGGGGTATCTTTTCGAGGCAAGACAGAAACGATTTACATATGATGAAGATAATTTTTATGTGGATTTAGTTTTCTATAATCGATTGTTGCGTTGTTATGTATTGATAGACTTGAAAGTGGACAAACTGACACATCAGGATATTGGTCAGATGCAGATGTATGTTAATTATTATGATAGGTATGAAAAATTAGAAGATGAAAATCCCACAATAGGTATTCTTCTGTGCAAAGAAAAGAATGATGCTTTAGTTGAGATTACTTTGCCCAAAGATGCTAATATTTATGCATCAGAGTATAAATTATATCTGCCAGATAAGAAGTTACTTCAACAGAAACTGAAGGAATGGATTGAAGAGGAAGAAGAGTAAAAAATATAATAGTACACATAAAAGAAAGAGGTGTTTTTACAAATGTGGAAAGATAGCGAAACAGAAATTGACTATTTGGATTTTTCATACATTGTCGAAATTATGAAAGATACGATAAATGATGAAAAGTTGTTGCCTTCGTGTATTGGTTTGTATGGAGACTGGGGAAGCGGAAAATCAAGTCTGATGCATATGTGTAAGAAACAATTAGAAGAGCAAAAGGATGGAACTGTATGTTTGCTCTTTAATGGCTGGCTATATGAGAGCTATGATGATGCCAAAACTGCTATTTTAGCATCAATTTTAGATGGGATAAAAGAAGGTCGTGAGTTGTCTGGTGCGGCAAAAATAACATTGAAAGCCTTATATGATAGTATTGATAAATTTAAAGTTATAAAAGGTGGAATAAAATTTGGTATAGATATGGCGGTTACAGGCGGTTTCGGTGCTATAACCAATCTCGCAATAAAAGAAATAGCAAAGAAAGCTAAAAAGGTTGCGGAAGATGTTGATGAAGAAACCATGCTTCAAGCAATAAAAGATAAATTGGACTATAAAGAAGTTCGTGAGGATATACGGGAGTTTAGAGAAAAGTTTGCAGAATTAATAAAAGAAGCAGGCATTAAAAAACTAGTAATATTTGTTGATGAATTGGATAGATGCAATCCGGCTACCATATTAGATACATTAGAAGCAATGAGACTTTTCTTGTTTAGTGGAAATGTGTCTTTTGTTATAGGAGCTGATGAGAGACACGTTACATATGCAATTAGATCAAAATTTGATGATATTGAAGGTATTAATATGGATATTGGAAAGGAGTATCAAGAAAAGCTTATCCAGTATCCTATAAGAATACCATGTATGAATAAGGATGAAACAGAATTTTATATAATGTGCTTGTTATCGGAAAATGAATTGAATGAAACGGAATTTGAAGACTTGTTGAAATTTTTGCAAGCAAAGAGAAAACAGAATTCATTAGAGTTTTCTATAACGATGGAAATTCTTAAGGAGTATGATGAGAGAATCGCTACAAAATTAAATGATAGCTTAGTCTTATCGAAGCAACTATCGGGAATATTGACTCAAGGATTGAATGGCAATCCACGTCAATGTAAACGTTTTTTAAATACACTGGATATGCGACAAAAGATGGCGAGCTATAAGAATGTTACGTTGAAGAGCAATGTCTTGGCGAAAATAATGGAGGTTGAGTATTTTCAAACATCTTTATTTAGAAAAATGGTCAACTTACTAGGTGACAATATGCTAAAAACAGAATTGGAAGGCTTTGAAACAGACCAGGAAGACAAAATCAATGCATTGGATCCATGGAAAAACGAATTATGGGTTAAAAAATGGATGAAGGCAAAGCCAATGTTGTCAGAGGAAAAGTTAGAGAACTATTTTTACTTTATGCGAGCATCTGCTAAAGATAATATATTTACAAGTGTTGAGAAAATGAGTGAAGAGGCAAAGAAAATATTTGAAGGGATTTCAAAACATTCGGACTTAGCATTTAATCAAGCTAAAATGGCTGTTGATAAAATTTCTGTATTCGATCAACATCAAATTTTAGATGGTTTATATCAAGATGTAATTAGTGATGATAGTTATGAAAAGGAAAAAGTAAGATTTTTCTTGCTATGGGGTGCATTAAACGAGCAGTTGCAAGAGAATACAATTAAGTATTGTACAGATTTATCAGCACAGAAAATTTTTGTATCGCAGATTCCGTATTTCGAAGGTTTTTATGCTCAATGTGAAAATAAGGGAGCAATGAAGACTATACTTGAGCGATGGAAAAGCGAAAATACAACACTTAAAACAGCGATAGAGGATTTTCTATAGAAAGTACAGAGAGGTAATAAATTATGGGTACATCAAGCAGTCATTCAGGAAATAAAGATAATAAAGGACTTTTGCCGAGCGATTACAACGGGCAGCAATCTAAACCGGAGGTTAGTTGGCAGGCAACAAAAACGGGGTTTTCTAAATATATAAATGGTCACGGAGGCGGTGTGGCTAAAACTGCAAGAAATTATGTAAAAGCAGCAGGCGGTACTGCGGGTTTGATTAAAAGTTCCAAATCAGGAATTAGAGGTGCTGTAAATATTGGAAGGTTATTCTCGGATATTCAGCAACAAGGTTATCAGAAAACCTTTGATGATTTAGGAATAGAATATCAAGGCAAGAGTGCAAAAGAGATTTGCTCTGGCTTGGTAAATTATATTTCAGCTTCAGCAGATTCAAAGGAAGATTCGGTGGCAAGGATTGCAGCTGTAAATGCAATGTCGAAAATGTATGAATATATGGAGAACAATAATCTGGAGTTACAGTCATTAGATAAAGTTGATAATGCTCTAATGGAACAGGTTCTTAGTACATATGTTGAATGTTATATTTGGGGAAGAATTTTAAATGATTTGCAATTTTGTCTAGAAAAATATTCCGATGACATTGACAGAACTATGAAAGTTGAGCAAGAAATGAAGGATTATGTTTCCAATAAAGTTAGGACAACATTTCAAATAAAAGAAATTAGAGATAAAATATTTGGACACCACTCAATAGAAGATGGGATAGAAGCACTATATGAAAAATGCTATTCTGTATTGGAGGATATGTAGTATGAAAATGGTTTGTAAACTTTCAGAAGATGGATTTGAAGTGGAAGAAAGCAAAATTATTAATTTAAATTGTAAAAAGGAGTTCAAATATACATTTTGGAAACAAAATAATATTTATGCCGAATTCTACAAAGATGAAGCAATTGACATGTTATATTTATCGTTAGCTGTGTTTGCAGCAGACAGACTAATACTTCGCGAAAATGGAGAGGATGCCTGGAGTAGAGAAATTGAGTTATATATGCCGGTTTTATGTGTTGGTAAATGGATTTCATGTCGGTCTTTAGTAGAAGAAATGTTAAGTTTTCTTACAGGAGACAGGTGGAAAATTTGTTTTAGGGAAAGGAAATTGACGGAGATAGAAAAGAAAGCGAAGGAAAAGTGGGAAAAAGTAACTGAGAAGAATGTGAATATATCAAAAATCTGTATGTTTTCTGGTGGCTTGGATTCTTGTATAGGTGCATTGAATTTACTCTGTGATAAAGAGGATGCTTCTGATACGGTTTTTGTGAGCCATTATGGTGGAGGAAAAGGAACTGTAGAATATCAAGGAATGTTAAAAGATGCATTCATTAACCGGTTCAATGTAGATGAAAGTAATTTTGTTCAAAATTATGCAGCTATTGTTACAAAAAAGGGAGACAAAAAAGAAGATACTACACGTTCTCGTTCCTTTATGTTTTTTTCTCATGCCATTGCATATGCAAGTGCTATGGGCAAAGAGATAGAGCTAATAATACCAGAAAATGGATTGATCTCGTTAAATATTCCGTTGGCATATACAAGAACTGGAACAAGTAGTACAAGAACAACACATCCACATTATATGAAAATGCTACAGGAATTGATTGCAGAATTAGGTCTTCAAGTTAAAATCAAGAATCCATTTCAGTTTAAGACAAAAGGTGAGATGATTTTAGAATGTAAAGATAGAGATTTTTTACAAGAGATATTAGATAAAACTATGTCGTGTTCACATCCAGATGTTGGAAGGCATCAAGGCATGAAAACAACCATGCATTGCGGATATTGTTTACCATGTACTATAAGAAGAGCCGCTATTCTAAAGGGGGAATTACACGATACAAGCACATACTTTGATAGCAGATACAAGAAGCTTCCTGTCGCAAGACAAGCATATAGAACATATAAATGTGCATTTAATAATTTTGATGAGAATAATGCATTTTTGAGAATTCAAGAGTCAGGCCCCATTGGAGAAAACATAGAACAATTTGCAGATTTATATGTGCGTGGAATGAAAGAAATGAGAGAGTGTTTGGAGAAAATAAATGTTTGATTTTTACATGGATGCTCATATGCACTTTGATTTATATGATAATAGAAATGAAGTATTAAGATATGTTCAGCAAAAAGAGTCTTATACCATAGCAGTAACTAATTTGCCACAGCTCTTTGAAAAGTATAAGCATCAATATATGGGAAATAAGTATTTTCAATTAGCTTTAGGCTTTCATCCGGAATTGGTGTATCAATATAGCAATCAGCAGATGCTTTTTAAGGAACTGATAAATGAAACTAGATTTATTGGTGAAATCGGTTTGGATTATACAAAAAAGTCAAAAGAAGATGTAATGTGTCAAACGGAAATATTTGAAAAAATAATAAAGTGGTGTTCTGGGAAAAATAAAATATTAAGTGTTCACAGTCGGTCTGCTTCAAAGAAAGTAGTTGATATACTTAATGGTTTTGATGGAACTGTCATTTTACACTGGTATTCAGGTGGAATAACTGATTTAAGGAGGGCAATAGAGCAAGGTTGCTATTTTTCTATTAATCATCAAATGTTGCAGAGTGTAAATGGAAGAAACATTGTTGGAAATATTCCGGTAGATAGAATTTTGCTTGAAAGTGATGCTCCCTTCACAAAAGGGCTAGGTGAAAAATATACAATTGATTTTAATGATGTGATATACAAGTATATAGGTGGGGTATATAATCAGGAAATTGATGTCGTGAAGAAGCGGATAAAAGCAAATTTTGCAGAAGTGTTAAAAAGTAAAAGATAACAGGTTATAGGAACTTACTTAATAAAATTACAGAAAAGGTGATAAAACATGGATTTTCAGGAAATGTTCAAGCGGTTTGACTTTCTATTTGAAGATGGTAATGATGTAAGGAAAGATCTATTTTTAGTCGAAGAAAATTTAGATATTCAAAATGAAAAAGAAAAATATGCAGAATTAGCATTAAGATATATAGAGGAAAACGTTAGTCAAATGGCTCCGATAACTTTATTGACAAATTTGGGATTACTTTCGCTTGGTGAAAGTTTGAAATTAATCAACTATCCAAGAAGAATTAATCAATTTGAAATAGATTTTATGATGGCGTTGGTATTAAAATACTGTGTAATGAAAATGAATTACAATAAGACATGTGGAGTAGTGGAAATAGAGCAGCTTTTAAGAGCAATTTCTATATATATATTTTGCTATGAACATAAATTGCATAAGGATAATGTAGTTGCACACAGAATAAATTCGTACTATAGGACAAGTAGAATATATGGATTTGATGAAGAAAAATTAAATATTATAAAAGAGTTTTGTAATGAATATGATAAAAAGACGAGTGATGAAAAAATAAAACTGTCTAAGGTAATTCAATTTATTTTGGCAGTAGGAAAACGGTTGGATAAGCGTTTAGAAGGCATATCTGGGCGCGCGTTTTATATGGAACAACAATACGAATTTTTTATGTTTTATCCCAATGATATTAAAGAAATATGTGATGAAAATGGCTTTGATTATTTGAAAGTTATTAGTGTGATTAGTAATTTTTGCTACAGAGTAGGTGCATTGAAGGCAAACGAAGTTGGAGAAATCTATCTATATAATCCAATTAATGATAAACCAATAATTTTGCTAGAACCAGGAATTTTCTTTTTGCCGAATATAAATTTAGTTCTTATTAATTTATTTGAAATATTTGAAGAAATAATTGAAATTGATAATCAAGAAAGACAGATATACTTTGATGCGAGAACTGAATATTTAGAGAAAAAAACTGCAAATATAATCAGTTTAAAATTTGAGCCTATAGGAAAAATCCATTTGAATAGTCAATGGGATGATATAAGACATGGAGAAAATGATTGTACTTTGTTGTATGAGAATTATGCAATAGTTTTTGAGGATAAAAGTGGCAGAGTTAATCGAAATACCCATAAAGGATTGTTAAATAGAGCATATGAAGATAATAAAAAGCTCATAGAAGAATCTAGTGAACAGGCAACAGATTTTGCAAATTTATTAATGAAGAATTTAGGAAAGAAATTGACCTTGAAGGTAAAAGGAGGAGGGCAGAATGTAATTGATTTAAAAAGGATAAAGCATATTTTGAATGTGGGAGTGGTTTTCGAAGAAACAGTACTTCAGAACATATCTTTAGGAGGTAAAAAGCATAATCCTATTGTGAGAATATTTCAGCTAAATAAGATATTTCAATGTTTGGAAGCAGCGGAAATAGTAGACTATTTTATAAAAAGAAACCAAATTGAAAGAAATATATCTTACCAAGCAGATGAATATGATTTCCTATATACATATCTAAAAAATGGTCTTAATACATCAGAAAAAATATATATAGAAGCAGATGAAAAAGAAATGTTGCTTATTCCATATACAGAGGAGAAACTTACTAGAGCGGATTTGGAAAGAGAAAATTGGTTTCAAACGGTTTTGAATTCGATTATTGAGCAAGCAAAAGAAAATTGGTTGGATATAATAATTAGTATGCTGGGTATACCACCGATTGTTCAAAGGCAAATCATAAGAGACATTTTCAAAGAAAAGAAATTGGAATTGATAGACAACATAAAGTATAGAAATAAAGTTGTAATAGTTGAGTTGCTTGATTATTTTGATTGTGATACGGAAAAAGAGATAGAAGAGAAAATTGAAAAATATTCAAAATTTTCGGAAATCATATACATTGCTTTTACAGAAAAATTTGAGCATATTATAGTGAAACTGAAGAAGTGTTAGAGCATTGATGAATTGAATTTTTGCCGACTTCGCAATTTGAAGCCGGCAAGTAATTGGGTTAATTAAATTTATTCATCGCAGCCACATAATCCTGTAATCCGTTTTCCTTCAATGCAAGCTGGGCATACAGCAGAGGTTTTTTCTTTGCCAGCCAGTAAAGATACACAACATCATTCGGGTCATCAAAAATAACGGAGGAATTACATTCCTTACAACGGATAATAAGAACAGAGTTCTCGCCGTTATTGATAATGATGGAGTCTGTGGCAGGCGCATACATACCAAATTGAAAATCAAGATTATTGTTCATGTGACTCTCCTTCCCACAGATATTTTGCACCATCCAAGAGGTCAATAATAGCTGTAAGCATATTGGTGTATTCTGTCTGCAATTCCTTGATTTCATCTGAAGCAGGAAGCGTACCAGAAGTTGTGCCAGTTGATGTAAATGCCTTATGCATTTCAAGTAATTGTAGATACAGTGCATTAACGGTATGTACAAGAGGATATATAGTTTCTTTCTTACCAACAACGCAGATGCGGTTATAGATGCAGGAACGGACAAAGTAATCTTTCTTCATCATACCGCTGGCAAGGATACGGGCTTCGATTTGTTTACGTTCAGCATCACTGATTCTAAAACTTATAGTTGGATGTTTGTGTTGATTGCTCATAGAAAAGCTCCTTTCATAGTGGGTGTGGCAGCAGGTACAGTTAAGCACCCGCAAGCCATATTTGATTATTCGTTTTTAGTAGTAAAAGTAGATTATATCTGCCATGGATTTCGTGGAAGTAATATTGAATAATTGCAACTGATTTGCTACTAAAGTTTTTGAAAACAATATGAAAAGGGTAACATAAGATGAAACAGATGCGGTGGAATGTCGCATAAAATCAGCATTTTTGATTTGATGGTACTTCCTTTGGGAAGAGTTTGAGTAATGTACATGAGCCAAGAAATGCCGAGTTTACGGCGTTTCTTGGCTCGTTTTTGGTTGTGTGACAATCAAATGACAATAATTTTTGAAATTAGTATTTATCTTAACAAAATGGTAAATCTAAGTCATCGTCTTTAGAAACCTCAAGTATGATAAGAAGTATGTTCCGAATAAATAGCTCTTTCATTTCATCGGATAATGTATCATAAAAGTTTAGCAATTCGATAAATGGTGTCTTATCTAAATCATATTTGACATTTTTATAAAATGTAATCTTAGTTACTCCGGAAATGTGATTCAATAGTGATAATAAGTTTACTGTACTTTGGAAGGCAGAACTTTTAATATGTTCTCTATATTTGTTATCTAACCATTCTGCTATGATTTCCTTTGTTGGCAAATTTTTTGGATAGAAATGTAATATAACACTTTCGCTGAGCATTTTTTTGAAAAAGTCAAGGGAAAAGTTATGTGGAATAATAACAGTGTCACTCTTCTGAACAAATTTTTTGAGTTCTACAGCATCTGAGAATCTTTTTTCTGGCTTGAGTGATAAACAGATTTTCACAGCTTCCTTTAATTTGAAGTTACACTCAGATTCGTCTATTGAATCTGGATTATAGTCATCAAAAGTATTTCCGGTAATAAGTGTATATAGAATAGCACCAATACAATAGACTTCAGTGCGAAAAGTGTATTTTTCATTTGGAATGACAAATTTACGTTGTATGTCTTTGTATTCGGTATCGTAGTTTGTATCATCAGCATTTCGGGCAAAACCAAAGTCGAGAACTTTAATCTCGTTTGCTTTGGTTACCATAACATTTGAATAACTTATATCACGATGCATATCTGTTTGTGAATGAATATATGACATTGCATCAATATATTGATAGCAAAGAGTATCTATTAAAGCCGGGTTAAGAGGTTTGTTTGAAAGTACAAAATCGGATAGTCTATCTCCAGAAATATATTCCATCTTTATGTATGCACTTTCGTCACCAAGAAAGCCATAATCAAATGCCTTAACCACATTAGGGTGGGAGTAACTCAATAATTTTTTCCCTTCTCGTAAAAATCTTTTTTTCATGATCTCTGGGCTACTATTTTGAAAGATACTTGGCTCATATATTTTTACCGCAATTAGTTCTTCTTTTTCTTCATCATAATATTTGTAAACAGTACCAAAACCACCATGACCTATATTGTTGGTTGAAGAACGATCAATTTCAATGCTTGTTGTTATAGTAATTTTATCATCTGTCATAGAGGTTGCATTAGTTACAGGGGAGATATGGTTCTTTGCAATGATTTCTAAGGACATAATAAGATAATCATCTTGGTTACCATGAATCTTAGAGCATAAAGAGTATAAAGGATCTTTGTATTTTTCTAGTTCAATACGGTCCTCAGGTGCACAAAAAATCACGAGATTACGTTCATATGTGTTCCAAATAACTCTGGTAAAGTAACTGGTATCATTGAATTGAAATTTTGAATTTTGTAGTATTGATTCTACGAGTGGGGAAAACTCACTATTTCCTTTTATGTTTGCAATAACATCTTGTCGAAATTCTTCGGCAGTATACATGATATATTTCCTCCTTGTATAGATTTTGCATGTTAATTATCGCTTTCGTCTTGTGATTTAATAATATCTGCCGCTGTATCTATAATTTTTTCATTGTCTTTATCGTCTAATGCACTTAAATCACCTTTAATAAACATTTTGTATGCTCTGTTTGCAATAACTTTGGTTTCTACTAAATCAAATCCCCCACCAATGACGCCGCCAACAACGGGGACTAATTTAGCAATATTGATAATTCCCTTTTCTCCAAATTTGGTTAAGAATCTAAATCCTACCTTCTGATTGATTTTTGTTAAAACAGTACTGGGAATCTTTTTTACCATAGCAGTTGTAAATTTAGTTCCAAATTTTATGCCGGCTTGTTTGATTATTTGATCAATAGAAATGCCTGCAAGACAAGCATAAACTAATGTTTGTACCTGATCGCTGCTAGTATCATAACCACCAATATATGCAAGGCAAGCAATCATACGCATTTGAACATACATTACATTGCTGACATTTGCAGGAATGGCGACTGGTAATGTAATAAGTCCGCCTAATCCGGTTACAAATCCTGAAGTTGTACACTTGGCAACTTGATAATTTACAAATTGTCTTGCTGCTTTTTCTGTTGAATTATTTTTTGATAAGTAATCGTTTGCTAAAACATCAATAGGTTGACTTAGTTTAGGGATGCCGTTTATGGATTTTTCATATAATGCATCCAATAGTTCCATTATTTGATTTTGATTCATTTCCATATGTCGAATTCTCCTTTATCTTTTTTAGAGACAATGTAAATTTAGCGAAAGTTATTCCTTCTTCGGTTTTCGTTTCCTCTTCACATAAGAGAAATCTGGAAACAAGTCTTTTAACAATTCAGCAGTTTCTTCTGCATCGTCATCCTCATTCATATTCTGAATAAGTAACTGGTCGTCATCATCAGGATTCAACGAAACAGTATACTCTTTATTCGGGTCTGTTGGGTTCATTGGGTATTTTACCTCTTTGAGATAATATTCCGTTTCTGATATTTCTCCATCCTCTAGCTTGTCTCGTAAACATGCCCAATACTCAACCATTTTTCGGAAGCTATCAAGGTCTTCCTGTGGACGAGGACCGGCACTTGGAAGTCTCTCCTTAAATTTGAAACATACTTCACCATCTTTCATAGTAGGTCGTAATCCATATGCCCATTCAATGTCAAACAGTACATGAAGTGCACTGAAAATATTTGCCACATCAGGGTCAGATAATGCATAAAAGCTGACCCTCAGATTGTTTGCAATATTTAATAAAGTTGCTTCATCGGGATATCTGTTTCCAAGTTCATAGTTTCTGATGGTGGATTCGTTTAATCCACATTTATCTGCTAATTCCTTTTGCGTCATGTCAGATGCAATTCTGAAATTTCGAATCAAATAGCCTACTCGGCTGGTGAATTTCTCGCCCATTTTTACTGCTCCTTATAAGGTTAATGAGGGTTGTAGCATGCACGACGACACGAGGTACAAATCATGCATCTGTGTACATTATATCATTAACAGTGCAAAAATGAAATGTTTTTCAACAAAATGTATTGACAGTACAAAAATGAACTGTTAATATAATACACATCATAACCGTTCAGAAATGAACTGAATAATAAAAACGAAAGAGAGGAGGCATTAGCTTATGGAGAACAAGAGATTTTTGACAGCACAGGATGTCATGGAAATGCTGGGAGTATCACTATCGTATTCCTATAAACTGATACGAAGATTGAATGCAGAACTTGAGGCTGATGGATTCGTGACAATAAAAGGGCGTGTCAGTACACAGTATTTTATGAAGCGAATCTACGGGCTATCTACGAATAAGGAGGTGGGATAGATGGCGGTTATCAAAAATAATAAGACCGGAATGTGGGAGGTGAGAACCTATTATAAGGATTTGACCGGAGCAAGAAAACAGAAAACCAAGAGGGGCTTTGCCAAGAAGAGCGAAGCCCTTGAATGGGAACGTAATTTCAAACTGAAAGAGGATCAGAGTATCAGCATGAGCTTCAAAAGTTTTGTGGATATTTATCTGACGGATTTAGAACCAAGAATAAAGCGCAATACTTTCTTGACAAAGAAGTACATTATTGAGACAAAAATTCTGCCTTATTTCGGGAAACGAAAACTGGATGATATTCGGACATCTGATGTCATCCAGTGGCAAAATAAGATTATGAAGCTGAAAAAGGATAATGGGGAGTTATTCTCCCCTACCTATCTGAAAACCATTCATAATCAGCTCAGTGCCATATTAAATCATGAGGTAAATATGTATGGTCTGAAGGATAATGTGGCACGAAAAGCCGGAACTATGGGAAAGGAAGAAAATAAGGAAATGGAGTTCTGGACACAGGAGGAATTTCAGGCATTTTTAGATTGTGTGGCAGATAAGCCTATTTCCTATTATGCATTTGAAATGCTTTATTGGACGGGCATTCGTGAAGGTGAGTTGCTTGCCCTGACACCGGCTGATTTCAATTTTGAAAAGAAAACTCTTCGGATAAATAAGTCATATCAGAGGCTGGAAGGCAAAGATGTGATTACGGACCCGAAAACACCAAAGAGTAACAGAACCATTGTTATGCCGGATTTTCTTGCTGTTGAGATGGAGAATTTTATAAGCAGCCTTTATGGAATAAAGGATGATGACAGAATTTTCACTATTTCAAAAAGTTATCTGCATCACGAGATGGATAGAGGTGCAAAGCTTGCAGGAGTGAAGAGAATACGGATTCATGGATTACGACACTCGCACATTTCATTGCTAATCAATTTGAGATTTTCTGCATTAGCAATAGGGGAAAGAGTCGGGCATGAGGCAGTAGATATCACATATCATTATGCACATTTATTTCCAACGGTGCAGACGGATATGGCAGCACAACTGGAAACGGAAAGGGAGGCGTTGGTCAATGTCAGAAAAGAATAGAGATGATAAAAACAGGTGGCGGAATGTGACAATAGCATTTCGCATGTCGTCAGAGGAAAATGAAGAACTGAATAACAGAGTGAAGCTCAGTGGATTTCGTACCAAGCAGGATTATATTATCCAGAGTGTCCTTCATCAAAAGGTGGTTGCTACAGGCAATCCGATGATGTTGGTGCAATTCCGGCAGAACCTGCAAAGGATTGAGCGTGAGCTTGAAAGGATTGAAAAGGCATCGGATATGGATGGGGAGTTACTTACTCCCATCCGCTCCATGCTGGAAATATTGGAAGGCTTCAAGGAACAACCGGGAACATTGGCAGATATGAAACAACTTACAGTACCAAATGAGGAATAACAGATATTTTGTATAAAGGAAGTGACTGCTATGAGCGAAGAAACATTATTTGAAAAATTAGGTGTGAAATACATAGAAAAAGATGGGATTTTTTATCCGTTGATTACATTAGGTGGAGAGGAGAACAGTACAGATGTTGGCAAATATGGTCGTATGTGGATGGATTACATACAGAAGGAATATCCGCAGCGATACAGAAGTCTGGTACGATTTGGTGAATTACATGATAAAGCAACCGAGGTAAATGAAGTGGCTTATGAATTGCTGGAGGATATTGAAAATGAGTGGTTGCGTAAACATAAACCAAAGCATGCGAATTCTTTTGTGGAAATGTATCAGCTACGAACTCAGGCAAGAATGATTGCAGAAGAAGTAGTTCTGCATGATGCGGTGAACTGTTTTCATTAGGGGAGCTAGCATAGGATTTATCGGAGTTGTGAATGGTAAATGATATGCCGCGTATCCGCGGCTCACAAACTCCCGTAAGGGAGTTTTACCCGGCTTGAAGAGCCGTACAGCCACTCCGGCGAGGAGCGCAAAACCCGCTTGCGGGTCTGCATTTTTGATGGCGAAGCTGTCAAAAGTGCTTTTGCGTTACTTTTGACAAAAGTAACAAAACCTTCCCAGGGAAAACTACTGTTTCGTGCCGTATCCGGCACTCATTACGGATAAGAAGGATGTGCCTGTATACATACAAAAAGAGGAGGATTTTGACAATGGAAAGAACGATTAGTTTTATGAATGGGGAAGGTTCTATTGGACACAACACGAGAAGATTTATAGCTGACAATGTAGATGCCAGCCGCACTCCAAATAATATCACTCTTATCAATGAGGATATTAAACAGGCATATCATAAACTGTTTGATAAGGCGCTTAAGGAATACAATGCAAAACAGAAACGTAAGGACAGGCAGATTAAAAGTTATTATGATAAGATTTCCCGAAGCAAGCAGGAAAAATTATTTTATGAGGTTATCGTTCAGATAGGCAATAGGGATGATACCGGAGTAGGTAGTTCTTCTGCAGAGGTTGTAACATGGGTGCTGAAGGATTATGTGAAAAAGTTCCAACTTCGCAATCCACAGCTTTATGTGATTGGTGCTTATATTCATCTGGATGAGGAAACACCACATTTGCATCTTAATTTTATCCCTTGGGTATCCGGTTGCACGAGAGGATTGGAGACAAAGACAAGTCTTAAGGCGGCACTTGCTACAAAAGGATTTGTAAGTGAAGGCAAAGGGAACACCGAATGGAAGCAGTGGGCGGAGGCAGAGAAAGATGATCTTGCTCTGATTATGAGCCGGTACGGAATTGACTGGAAGAAGGAAGATACGCACAATAAGCATTTATCCGTATTGGATTATAAAAAGCAGGAACGGGCAAAAGAAGTGGCTGCACTTGAGGAGGAGTTGGATGGCGCACAGGTTGTTCTGAAATTAAATGAGGAACGGATAGAATCTTTGGAAAAAGAAATTGAAAGTAAGCGGGACTGTTTTAAAATAGAACAGTCTGACGCTCAAAAGAGGCTGGATGATACCATAGCCGAAAATCGGAAATTGCAGTCGGAAACAATGGATTTACGTTTAAAGAATTCGAAATTACGGCTGGAATATTATGAGAATGTTGATAAGCTCACAGATAAAAAGAAGAAAATTGAGGCGGCACGAAAAGAGACTGACAAGTGGATGATGATATCGAATACTGCAAAATTATAGACTGAACGAGCTGAATTTGAACTGGAAGAGGCGGAAAGGCTTAAGAAGGAACTGCTTGGTGAGGTCGATGGAGATGATTATCTGAAGGAGCAGGTGATAGAGCTGAGGTATCAGAACCATATTCTTCGGGAGGAAAATCGCAGCCTAAAGGACAAGCTGGAAAAGGCGTATGAGTTTATGAAACAGTTTGTAATTGGAGGAATTAATCTGTTAGAGAAGTTTATGGAGTGGATTGGAGAGAAGGTCAAGGATAATAGAGGCAGATATTGATGGCATGATTTTGGGATATAAATATTTGCGAGACCGGCATATAAGAAATTCTATATGCCAGTCTCGCTTAATTAGTATTCACCTCTACAATCAGTGCATTCGCTTTGGTCACGATTTACAGTTGTTCTAAGACCAAATTGTTCTGAACATTTTGCTCTTCCACATTTAGGGCATTCTTTTAAAAAATCACCATTCTGAATACCAACGATATTAGTAACACGTAAATTATCACCATCGTATCCGCTTGTTTTGGGAAAAGATAGGTTCGTTGGTGGTAAAGAGGTAAAGGTTTGACCGTCTTCTAATCTGACAGGTAATTTGTAAATCATATGATGTTCTCCTTTCGATGTTTTAATTTTTATCGGGAACTAGTCCCCATGTCATATTTCTACCAGAATAGTTCCAGTAGGCAATATCTTGTTCAATAAATAACCATTTAATTACTTTTAGTATATGTTCAGGTGATAATCCAAATTCAAAATGCAATTCGGAATACTCGATTTCTTTTATATCTTGGCATTCGAACACTTTTTTGAGTAGCTCATACAATTTTTTATACATTTCTGGATTTTCTTTTTTCTTTGCTTCTAGATCAACACTAATATCTTTGTGTGTTGGTACATTTTTATATGAACCTTTATGACCATAGTCCGCATTTTCAACTCTTATTACAAAATCAAATCCCTTATTAAGAAATGCTGGACGAGTTAAATATACTCTATTTCCATCGGCTAGTGTTTCGACATAATAAGTATATTTAGAAGAATCATTCCCGGCCCCCATTCCCGGTTCTTCTTCCATAAAACAAGTTATTATACGTTTCCTTACATCATTTCTTGAACCTCTATTTGAAAACCATTTTTCTATATATTGTCTTTCCATTTCGTATACTCCTATAATCCCAAGAAATTAAGAGGGATCTCATTAAAGAAAAATCGACAATCCATCATTTCAATGTATTCTAATGTGTCTTTGTATTTGTCTTTCAAAAACCAATCATTAAAGACATATAAATATTCAACTTGAAAGTTCAAAGGTGCGAATAACTTTTCATATTCTAGTTTTTTGAAGTGACATCCAGGAAGTTTTTCGTCAACAGAACCTTCACAGTTTTGAAATTTCTTTTCGATTATGTAGGCAACTTTATTTTCTAAATGTATAAAGCATTCATCTGGTAACCATTTTTTAGAATTATAGTAGGTATAATCGATTCCATTTGGCTCTAGAAAGCAAGTATAAATTTTGTTTTTGGGAACAGATAAACCTATTAATTTTTTGCCGTTATAGACTTCTGTGCCATATACCTTGTATCTTGCGTTTTCGAGAGCATCCTCTAGAGATGTGGTTTGCTCGAAGCGTAGGCCGTTAGCATTTGTTCGAGCACCACCACCGTGTATATTGGGAGTTCTAGCCATATTTGTTTACCTCCTTAAAAAATTCACAAATCTCAACACCAAGTACATTTGCGATCTGATTCAACACAGAAATAGAAAGACTCTTATCACATCCGGCAGCTTCGATTTTGGAGAGATAGCTGATGCTGATTTTAGCCTGTTCGGCAAGTTGTACCTGTGTTAATTTTGCTTGTTCTCTGTAATTTTTTATATTTGCACCTATAACACGATATAGGTCAGTATCGTTTTCGAAATACATAGATTTGCCTCTTTCACTATTTGTGAATATTATCTCATGAGATGTATAATAGATAAATTCACTTATAGTGAAAGAAAATCAGTATGGATTTTCCAGAAAAATTGAGTTACAATAGATAAATAAAAATAAAAGAAGGAGGTATGTCTTATAAGTTTACAACCAAATAATTTTAGGCTTGAACCAACAACAGTCTGGTCCTTTCCGGACAGAGGAAGTTGGGCAACGCATTCAGGAAAGTATCGAGGTAATTGGTCTCCGTATGTACCAAGAAATCTGATACTTCGCTATTCAAAGCCGGGAGACTGGATCTTAGATCAATTTATGGGTAGTGGAACAACCTTAGTAGAGGCAAAGCTACTCAATCGTCATGCGGTAGGTGTTGATATCAATCCGCAATCTGTTTCAATCTCTGAAACGAATTTACAATTCCGATGTGAAACAAATTCAAAAATCTTTACACGAAATGGAAATGCTACAGATTTGCATTTTATCAAAGATAGTCGAATTGACTTTATCTGTACGCATCCGCCATATGCCAATATCATCAAATACAGCAAAGGGATAGAAGGGGATATTTCATTGCTTAATGTAGAAAAGTTTTTGACAGAAATGCAGAAGGTGGCAGAGGAATCATATCGTGTGTTAAAGAAGGGAAAAATGTGTGCTGTAATGATTGGGGATTTAAGAAAATATGGAAAGGTCATTCCGTTAGGATTTCGTATGATGGAATGCTTTTTACAGGCAGGATTTACGAATAAAGAAATTATAATTAAGGAACAGCATAATTGTTGTTCTACTGATTATTGGGAAAAACGAAACAATAATTTTCTGCTTCTGGCACATGAGTATATATTTGTATTTCAGAAGTAAGATAATTCACAAAGAGTGAAAGTTTTGGTTGTTATTTTGTATGTTTGCAATTATAATAAATGAGTAATAGATTGTCCTTTTGCGGACATAGAGAAGAGGAATCAAAATGAGTAATTCAAGTGTAGCTCCATTTGTGAAATGGGCTGGCGGTAAGCGTCAGTTAATTCCGCAGATAAAGGAGAGGATGCCTGAAAAGTATAATAATTATTATGAGCCATTTGTGGGTGGCGGTGCAGTTACTTTTGAATTGCTACCTACAAATGCTCTGATAAATGATATAAACAAAGCATTGATAAATGCTTACAAGCAAATATGTAACGCACCGGAAGCATTCCTGAGGGCTGTGAGCAAGCTTGATACGGAAATGTGGGAAGATGGCAAGGAATATTATTATTCTCTAAGAGAGCATTACAATGACAAGCTGATGAAAGCGGAGTATGATGTGGAATTGGCTGCGTTGTTTGTCTTTATCAATAAGCATTGTTTTAATGGCTTATATCGTGTAAACGGTAAAGGATTATTTAATGTTCCGTATAACAATAGCCGTCGGACTTCTGTTGATGAGGAGGCTATTATGGCTACTTCAAAGTATTTGCAAGGCGTAACTATTATAGATGGTGATTTTGAAGTAGCGTGTAAGGATGCGAAAAAAGGTGATTTTGTATTTATCGACAGTCCGTATGCACCATTGAATCCTACTTCTTTTGAGTCATACACAAAAGAGGGATTTGACATAGAAAGCCATAAGCGACTAGCAAATCTTTTTGATGAATTAACAGCTAGAGGTTGCTACTGTATGCTCACTAACCATAATACAGAGTTGATAAATGAGCTATATGGGAACAAAGGTTACAAAATAGATGTTGTAAGTGTTAAGCGTATGATTAATTCGGATGCATCCAACAGGGTTGGTGAAGAAGTGATTATATGCAATTACTAAGGGAGTCGAGATAATGGAGAACTTATTTACAAAGAAAGTGCCATTATATTTCGAGACAGAAGAATCACAGTTAATCTTAGGTGATTCATTTAAAATTCTAACAAAAATGAAACCTGAATCTGTAGATATGATATTTGCAGATCCACCGTATTTTTTAAGTAACGATGGTATTACTTGTCAAGGTGGTAAAATGGTTTCAGTTAATAAAGGCTCATGGGATAAGCTTTCAGAAAGTGGAAGCAGCATCGAAGAAAAACATAAGTTTAACAGAAAGTGGATTAGGTTATGTAAGAAAGTACTAAAGCCGAATGGCACAATATGGATATCAGGAACATTACACAATATTTATTCGATTGGTATGGCATTGGAGCAGGAAGGCTTCAAGATAATAAACAACATAACATGGCAGAAAACAAATCCACCACCAAACTTAGCATGTCGATGCTTCACACATTCTACGGAAACCATTTTATGGGCAAAGAAGAATGATAAGAAGTCTCGGCATTTTTTTAATTATCAGAAGATGAAAGAAATGAATGGTGGCAAGCAGATGAAGGATGTGTGGACGGGCTCATTGACAAAGCCATCCGAGAAGACAGAAGGAAAGCATCCTACACAAAAGCCGGAATATTTGCTGGAAAGAATAGTACTGTCATCTACAGAAGAGGGACAACTTATATTAGATCCGTTCTGTGGCTCAGGAACCACTGGGGTGGAGGCAGTAAGATTTGGGCGAAAGTTTATAGGAATTGATGTTAGTGAAGAATACTTAGAGATATCTAAGAGAAGATTGGAGAATGTACTAGAGTGAGAAAAAACATTGAAATATCTAATGAAAAGATAAATGAATTTTTGGAACAGTTTTATGGTTATTTTGAAAGCGGATATGCATTCGAGGAATTTTTAAAAGTGTATCTTGAAAAGATAGGTTTAGATGAGGTTGTTGTAACTCAGCGTTCTTCAGATGGTGGAATTGACTTAGAGGCTGTAAGATATGGTGTTGGTGGTTTTGCTGGGGCAGATGCTGTTGATTATTTTGTTCAGGCAAAGAGAAATAAACCAGGGACCACAATTCCTATTGAAAAAGTTAGGGCACTTAGAGGTGTGATGCCATCGGGAAGTAAAGGGATATTTATTACGACTGCAAGCTATTCAAAAAAGACAGAAGAATTTGTAGATGCCGATCCATCACGTCCGATAATACTTATAGATGGTAAATCACTTGTTGAAAGCTGTATTGACAATGAGATTGGTTTTATTTTTACGCCAGTATTTAGTAAAGGTGCAATGGATGCTTTGAAGGATGAAACTGATGATTTGGTAAATGCAGATGGAATAATAGATGAAAAAAACGAAGGGGTTAAGCTGGTTGTAGATAAACAGATTTCAGCTAATGATATTCGGGCAAGAATATTAAGATTGCCAAAAGCTATTACAAATCTGTTACCAGATGACGCACATAAAGTTAAGGTGATATTTAATGGATTGTCATCTAAAGAATTAACAATAGCAAAAAATAGAGGGTACCTTGCAGGTGTAACAGATTTGTATAAGGAATCAGGGTTAATTACTGAGGATGGTTCATACAATCCATGTAAAGCTATTTGGAAATTTTCTGAAGATAAAATAGATATTACTATAAAGGAGCATTAGTAGATGAGAAATTTTGATGAATGGCTGAGTAAATTCAGACCAAGTATATCAGGCTATGATTATTACATAGATTTTGAAAAGGTAATTAAGAATGTTGATGAAATCAAGGTAGAGCTTAACATTCTGAATTCATTAATAGGCTCTAAAAACATAGAAGATGAGTTCGAAAAGATTGTAACAAAGTATCCAGAAACATTAAAGTGCATTCCATTATTACTTGCAGTTCGTGGAAATGAGATTTATGCACAGGATGAGGAAGGCGCATTTCTATACAACTTTAAAACTATGAATTATGATGTGGAACAGTACAAGGTGTTTATGCGTAAAACAGGATTATTTGATATGATTGCAAATCATATTGTGAATAACCTAGTTGACTATGCATTAGGTATTGAAACTGGTCTGGACTCTAATGGTCGTAAAAATCGTGGTGGTCATCAGATGGAGAATTTGGTTGAAAAATACATCGTGGCAGCAGGCTTTGAAAAGGATGTAAATTACTTCAAAGAAATGTATCTGAAGGACATTGAAGCTAAATGGAATATTGATTTATCAGCACTTTCGAATCAGGGGAAAGCCGCAAAGAGATTTGATTTTGTGATTAAGACGGATAAGATGATATATGCAATTGAAACCAATTTCTATGCAAGTGGTGGTTCAAAGTTAAATGAAACGGCAAGAAGTTATAAGATGCTTTCACAAGAAGCAGATACAATAGATGGATTTACATTTGTCTGGTTTACAGATGGAATTGGATGGAAGAGTGCTAGAGGAAATTTGAGAGAGACATTCGAAGTTATGGATACGATTTATAGTATCAATGATTTAAAAAACAATATATTAAGTGAGGTGATAGACTGATGATAAAGATAATTAAAATAAATATTTGCAGATTTCGTTCTATTATTGATCTTACAGTTGATATTGAACAAGAATATGGATTAATTTCTATATGTGGGAAAAATAATGTTGGAAAAACAAATACATTAAGAGCACTATCTCTATTTTTAATGAAAATGATTATGAACCATCTTCTGATATGCCGGTTTTAAAAAATGCAACGGGTGGAGCAGCAACACATCCTAAGATAACAGTAGATTTTTATGATGACAAGAATGCCATTTTTTATAGTATAGAAAAGAATTGGAAAAATTGGAATGCTGGAGAGGTAGTTTTAGATGGGAAAATGGGGACTTCCTTGAAGAAGATGACAAAAATGAATAAAAAGGACATTAATATCTTTTTGAAAAATATACAATTCTATTATCTAGAAGCGGCAAACTTAGATATTCCTAAGGTAATAGATGATATATCAGAAGATATATTAACACTTGAATATAAGAAATCAAGATTTTCTAATACAAAAAAACAGTTAAAAGAAGCATATGAATCATATGTAGATGGTCTTCAGGGAATTTTGGATGAATTTGCAGAAGATATATCAGAGACATTTTATTCTTTTAAAGATGATTGGAAGGTAAAATTTATAGTGCCTAAAAGGACTGATTCTTTTAGGGAAATGATATCGGATGATGTTGAATTGGCTTTGGATGATCAAGGGACTATAGGTATCGAAGATAAGGGTTCTGGTTTGCAAAGACTTGCAAGTATATTATTACAATTTGAGACTGCTGAACGAGTAAGAAAAAATAAAAGTATTATTTTTTGTGTAGATGAACCGGATATTTTTTTGCATGAAGGATTGCAGAAAAAATTAAAAAAATTTTTTATGGATAAAAGCCAGAATATGCAAATATTTTATACAACACATTCAAGAATTTTTATAGATGCATATAGTATGAAAAATGTTATTTTTCTTGATGCTGACTGGCATCAACAGTATTCTGTTAGAAAGAAAAGAAATGTAAATGTAGTTGAAACAAAATCGTTAAATATTAACAATGAATACGGATATCAGACAATATGCGATCATTTAGGAATAGAAAGACTTGAACATAATATTTTGTCAGATTATAATCTCGTTGTAGAAGGAAATTGTGATAAAAAATACATAGAAGGTTTGTGTGCCTATTTTAAAGTTAATATTCCGAATATTGTTTCAGCTAATGGTGCATCAAATATATTGAAATATTTAGAGTTTTATGAATCGTATTATAAAAATAGTAACCAAAAAATCCCCCAAATAGTTATTTTATATGATAATGATGGTGCAGGTCGTAATGCATACTCTACAAATTCGAAAAAGAAATTTTCCCATATTGATGTTAAGCATATGCTTATACATAACGTTTGGGGAAACGATATAGCAAACTCCAATAATGTAAATCACGAGATTGAAGATTTTTTGTATCCAGAGATAATGTGTTATTTGGTTAATGAAATTATGCAAAAAAAATCCATGAATAAAATTGATTCAAAAGAACTTATTAAGCAACTTAATACACCAGCCTTTAATTCAAGTGGAATTATGAGTCTTTTAGAGTATCATAAAAATAAAGAAAATCCTGAAAGAGGTGGAGAGATTTCATTTGTTAGTTCAGGAAATGCTACAAATCAAATTAAAGAGAGTTTGGCAGGTTTATTTGAAATTGAGGGAAATGCAAAAATTATTAATATACTAGAGAAATGTAACGAAAAATATCCATATGTAAAGGAATTTATTGAAAGAATAGCTAATGGGGAAAATTAATCTTTATCTAATTATCATTAGTAATTAATCATATTTTATGAAAACTTTAATTGACATATTAGTTTTGTTTTAAAGAAAATGAAATGGATTAGAAGGAGGACAAATATGAAGTGTTTTGTAATTTCACCAATTGGAGAAGAGGGAAGCGAAATAAGAAAAAGAGCAGATCAAGTATATAAATATATTATATCTCCAGTATGTGAGGAATGTGGTTTTGAAGCTATAAGAGTTGACAAGGTTAATCAATCAGATTCAATTACTCAAACTATAATCGATTATATAAAAGAATCAGAGCTAGTAATAGCTGATATAACAGGGCATAATCCGAATGCGTTTTATGAGATGGGGTATAGGGCATCAATAGGAAAACCAATGATTCATTTAAAAGAAAAGTCTGAGAAAATCCCATTTGATATTTCTGGGATAAGAGCTTTCGATTATGAGCTGTCTGATTTGGATTCAGTGGCTGAGGTTAAAGCCAGATTAACAAAAACCATAGGAACTATGTCATTTGAGTTTGATGACATAGAAAATAAAAATGAATTACAAGGACAAGATATTGTTAGAAATGATAATACGCAGTTATTGTCTGTCTTGTATGAAATACAGGATGAAATTGCAGGCTTAAGGAGTGAAATTCATAATAAAGATACAGAAACAATTCAAGCAATTGTAAAGGCATCGGTACCGGCGGCACCAATAGAAGATCCTAATATGACAATGATGAAGGCATTACTGCCAGAGTTATTAAAAAACCCCAATTCAATGAAGACATTGATGGAGCTAGGGAAGGCTGTGGAAAAGGATAAAAAATAATTTATAATTTTTAGAATTGCAAATAAAATATCATAAAAATTAAGGAATAGTTATAACAGATGGTTACATACTAATGCTCTTATATATAAATTGTATTACTACTAGTATATGAGATTATGTTAGTGTCTCGAGTTTCTTTCGAGTTATTTTTAGAAAAAACTCGAAAGAAAACTCGAAGCACAATTTAAGCCACAGAGAGGTTGTGTAAGATTAATTAAATTCATTTATAGCATCTACATATCCTTGCAAGCCATCTGCTTTGAGAGCAAGTTCTGCATACAGCAGAGGAGCATCTTGAGCAAGCCGGTAAAGATATACAATATCATCAGGATTATCAAGAATGACAGATGAATTGCACTTCTGGCAATTGATTATGAATGGGTCACTGTCATTTGCATATATAACGATGGAATCTGTGTCAAGTTCATACATACCAAACAGATAAATAAGGTTATGGTTCATTGTGAGTACCCCCTTCCCAGAGATACTTAGCACCATCAAGCAGCTCAATGATGGAAGAAAGCATATTATTATAGCTGGTCTGTAGCTCTGTGATTTCGTTGCTGGTAGGTAGATTATCGGGATTCTGATCTTGATAATATCCAACAAATGCTTTCTGCATTTTAAGTAATTGAAGATACAAAGCATTGACAGTCTGTATAAGCGGATAGATAGTTTCTTTCTTGCCGACAATGCAGATTCGGTTATATATACAGGAACGGACGAAGTAATCTTTCTTCATCATTCCACTGGCAGCGATGCGAGCCTCGATTTGTTTACGTTCAGCATCAGAAACTCTAAAACTGATAGTTGGGTGTTTGTGTTGGTTACTCATGGTAATGCTCCTTTCGTTTTGAATGGCAGTAGAGTGATGGTTTTAAATCACTCGCAAGCCACAGTTGATTATTCACAATAAGTAGTAAAGATGTAGATTATATCAAGTCTTTAGATAGATTTTCATCTGAAAGTGTGCTACTAATTTGCTACTAAAAAGTTTCAAAACGAAGTGAAAAGTGTGATATTTGGCGAAGCAGATATGCCTGAAATGTAGGAAATATCAGCATTTGTTGGATGACGATAAAATATAGGGGAAGAGTTTGAATAACGGATTTAAATGCCGAAAGCCTGTATTTATGCGGGTTTCCGGCATTTGTTTTATCAAATGGCTCTGGTTTGGCTCTATTTGTGGAGAGAGTAATAGCAAGATTAAGGAGAAATTATGAAAAAGATAATCATATTAAGAGGTAACTCTGGAAGTGGAAAAACAACAGTAGCTAGAGCGTTGCAAAAGAAATTTGGATACAATACAATGATGATTTCACAAGATGAGATTAGGAGAAATATCTTGTGGGTTAAAGATGGCGTTGATACTAAGGCATTACCACTTATGATAGAACTTATGAAATATGGGTATGAGCATTGTGATGTGGTTATTTTAGAGGGCATCATGTATGATGAGTGGTATAGTCCTTTGTTTAAAACGGCAAATGAATTGTATGGAATGGATATATATGCGTACTATTTTGATATACCATTTGAAGAGACGGTCAGGCGGCATAATACACGAGATAAAAAACAGGAATTTGGTGAAGAAGATATGCGTAGATGGTGGAGAGAAAAGGATTTTTCATCAGTTTTTAATGAAAAAATTATTACATCTGACATTGATGCAGACAGTATTGTTGAAATGATATATATGGATTCAGCAAATGAAGGATAAGGGTATTACGTATGGCAAGAACAGAAAAAGTGATAATGACAAATATGTGTATGGTGTTTAGTGAAAATAGGGTACTTGTCCAAGATAAGACTGATGACGATTACTCTGGAATAACATTTCCGGGAGGACATGTGGAAAGAGGAGAATCATTTACAGATGCTGTGATACGCGAAGTGTGGGAAGAAACTGGATTGAAAATTTCAGAACCAAAACTTTGTGGGATAAAAGACTGGATGAAGGATGAAGAAACAAGATATATAGTGTTATTATATAAGACAGATAAGTTTGAAGGAATAGTTACTTCGTCTGAAGAAGGGGATGTATTCTGGCTGACATTAGATGAAATGAAGCAGAGAAAACTTGCTTATGGAATGGATAAGATGTTGGAAGTATTTTTAAATGACAATATTAGTGAATATTTCTTTTTTGAAAAAAATGGAAAATGGATAGAAGAGTTGAAATAGTTTAAATAAATGCAAAGGAGTTTGAAGTGGATATTTTATTTAAGAATGATGATTTTGTATTTTCATACAGAGTTGGTGGAATATTGATACGCAATGGAAAAATTCTATTACAGCGTCCTAAGAATGATGATTATTCCATTATAGGTGGACATGTAGCAGCAATGGAAACAAGTATAGAAACTTTGAAGCGGGAATTTGAAGAAGAACTTCACACTAAAATAGAGGTAGATAATCTGCTGGCGATTGGTGAAATATATTTTCCATGGGGTAAAAGACCATGTCATCAGATATGTTTATATTATAATGTACATCTCGTTAATTATGATATTCCTTTAGATGGAGTATTTCATGGTTATGATGGTCTGGATGACAAAAGGATTGATTTAGATTTTTGCTGGGTTCCACTTGAGGATTTAAAGAATGATGTAAAGGTATATCCGCAGGAGTTGGTACCTTATATTCTTGAACCAAAGAAGGAAATTGTACATTTTGTTTCAAAGCAAATTTAGAAGATGAGATTATAGGTGTCGATGGAGAAGAAATATGTTAGAAGTTAAATTTTATGATACAGTAGATGATTCATTACTGAAGTTTGTAGTAATAATCTCACAGAGCAACGGCAAGTGGGTGTTTTGCAAGCACAAAGAAAGAGATACCTATGAAGTGCCGGGAGGGCATCGAGAAGCAGGCGAGAATATTCTTGAAGCCGCTAAAAGGGAGCTCCAGGAAGAAACAGGAGCAGTAAAATATGAGATAAAGCCAATCTGTGTATATTCAGTGATAGGCAAGACAAGAGTAAATAATACAGGCGAGGAAACCTTTGGAATGCTTTATTTTGCGGAGATAACTGAATTTGCTAAAGAATTACATAGCGAAATGGAGAAAGTCGTGCTTATGGATGAACTGCCTGAGAACTGGACATATCCGTTGATACAGCCGAAATTGATAGAGAAGTATTTACAGGTAAAAATAATTCTATAATTGGAGCAATAGTAACTGTCACAGTCGATAGACCATTAGGAAGTTATCATCCTGAATATAAGAATATGTATTATCCAATAAATTATGGTTACATTGAAGGAGTTATGGCACCAGATGG
>ONZS01000304.1_pt1 | contig 50741 bp, 50 predicted proteins | sample 1670921 | NCBI WGS metagenome assembly ONZS01 (sample SAMN06348104, study PRJEB24527) | human gut metagenome | biome: human gut; feature: ankylosing spondylitis patient; material: feces | host: Homo sapiens | place: China | collected 2015-10 | reverse complement strand
TAATCTTACTGTATATACGTTATGTACAGTAAGCACATGGGGTTCAGTTTACATCAGCAAGTATTATCTGCGGATTAGTTATAAGTGCCCTTGCTACTGCTGCTCTTTGCTTCTGTCCACCAGATACCTCATAGGGATATTTATCCAGAAGTTGTTCTATACCAAGTCTTTTAGAAAGCGGCTTTACCCTTTCTTCCATCTCGTTATATTTTTTCCCTGAAAGAACAAGCGGAAGAAATATATTATCCCTTATAGTAAATGTGTCAAGCAGATTGAAATCCTGAAACACAAAACCAAGATTGTCTCTTCTGAAGGCAGAAAGCTCTTTATCCTTTATCTGTACTGTATTCTTTCCATTAAGAAGTATCTCGCCATTCGTCGGTTTATCGAGTGAAGCAAGAATATTAAGAAGCGTTGTTTTTCCTGAGCCTGATTCACCCATAATCGCTACATACTCACCCTTCTCAACACTGAAATTAACATCTGATAAGGCCTTTACCTGATTAGTACCGAATCTTGTTGTATATACCTTTTTTAAATTTTTCACCTCTAATAATGCCATTTTCGCACCAGCCTTTCTTTACATCACATAATTACTCTTTGTTTATCCTTTACGCTCATTACATTACAGAGTATATAAAAAAATGAAATGCACAGCCATTGATATGGCTTACATTTCATTTTCATTTCTTACAATAATGTAAGGTTTATTCATGCTTTGTATAACGTTGTGTCATATCAATCACAACTCTGGTGCCATTCTTATAACTGGCATCAAAGGTTATAACAAATCCAAGCCTGTCTGCCGCCTTTCTACACAGATACAGACCTATTCCAGACGATTTCCTATCAAGCCTGCCATTATATCCTGTAAATCCTCTTTCCATTATTCTTGGAATATCCTCTTCATTTATGCCTATTCCTGTATCTTCTATCACAAGCTGCAAAGAATCATCTTTTGAATTCTTTTTTATATCACCATTGCCATGGAGAGTATATATTCTTACACTTCCTCCATCTTTACTATACTTGACTGCATTGGATATAAGCTGCTCTATAATAAAGCCAAGCCATTTGGAATCCGTACATACTGAATCTTCAATCTGCTCAATATGTAGTGAAATATGCCTTCCGATAAACTGTGGTGCAAACTTCTTAACCACCTTTTTCACTGCCACATCCAGTCTGCACAGCTTGAATTCATAATCGGATGAAATATCTTCAAGCCGCAGATAATCCATAACTGCATCCGTATAGAATTCTATCCTGAACATTTCATGACTAAGCTCATTTAACTTCCTGTCAAGCTTTTCTAAATCATTATCATCATTTTTTTCATTACTCTCATTGTTTTTAAAATCATCATAATGTTCATCATAACTCTCATTATAGGAATTGCCCAATGAATTATTCTCAAGATTCCTTACTACATCATCAAGTGACTGGATTATCAGCTTTGCTGCGGCAATAGGAGTTTTAATCTGATGTGCCCAGCATGCATAATAATCCTTAAGATTTCTTGATGCTTCTACACCGGCATCATATTGTTTTCTTTTCTGTTCATGTAGTTTTATAATAATATCAGCATACAACGCCTCAACATCATTCTTCTTATACGGCAATGCTATATTCTGTATATCATCTGTCTTTATATTTCTTTCAAGTGTCCTTATTTTGTCAGCAAACACCGAATAGTCATATATAAGATATATTATGTATAGCGCACCATATAATTCTATTCCAAACGAAAACGCCTCATAATACGGAAGATTGTATAACCATATCACAAGCAGAAGCACTACATAAACAAGTACAACCTGTATTATATTACTCTTTTTATTCTTTAAATATAAAAATAGCAATCTCATCTTACATCTCTTTCTATCAGCCCTGCTGTCTGATATATAAGGATACTACTCTATAATATATCCAGTTCCCTTTTTAGTCTTTATATAATCTATGAGCCCCGCCTGTTCAAGCTTTTTCCTTAATCTTGTAACATTAACAGTCAGCGTGTTATCATCAATAAAGTCATCACTTTCCCAAAGCTTCATCATAATATTATCACGCGAGACTACTTTACCTATATTCTCAAGAAGACTCTGAAGTATACGGTACTCATTCTTAGTAAGTTCAATCCTTTTCCCATTATACGTAAATGTCTGGTCATTCATGTTAAGTATACAGTCATTATGTTCTATGATATTCGTGCTCTCTGAAAATGAATATGTCCGTCTTAGCATTGCCTGCACCTTAGCTATAAGCACATTGATATCAAAGGGCTTTACAATAAAGTCATCTCCACCCATATTAATAGCCATAACTATGTTCATATTATCAGACATTGATGACATAAATATAACTGGCACCTTTGATATATTTCTTATCTGCATACACCAGTGATAGCCATTAAAATATGGAAGCCCGATATCCATAAGCACAAGCTGCGGCTCATACTTTAGAAAGATTTTTAAAACATCATTGAAATCATCTGCTATTTTAACATCATATCCCCACTTTAATAACTGTTCACATACATTATCAGCTATAATCCTGTCATCCTCAACTATTAATATTTTATACATAGACTCACCCTGCTTCAATGTGCTTCATTATTGTATTATTATTTACAAGCTATTACGTTAAGTATATATTCATACATTCTCTTAGTTGAAGATATGCTTAAGTGTTCCTCAGTTGTATGAATATCAAAAATATCAGGTCCCATTGATATGCAGTCAAGTCCTTCTATTTTGCCTGCAAGTATACCACATTCAACACCTGCATGAATAGCCTCGATAGTTGGCTTTTTACCATACATCTGTTCAAATATCCTTACCATGTCATCACGCAGCTTAGAATCCTTCTTATATTCCCATGCTGGATATTCACCTGTAAATTCAGCATTTGCCCTGAATGCTTCACTAACGAATTTAATCTGGCTCTTAAGATTCTTTAAAGCAGCCCCTACAGAACTTCTAAGTGAGAATCTAAGACATATTCCTGATTCATCTAGTGAAATCACACCAAGATTAAGCGAAGTTTCCACAAGATTATCTATATCCTGGCTCATTCTCATTATTCCGTTAGGTAATGCCTGTATAAGTGAAACTGCCCTTGTGCTATCTTCATATGTTACTGCCTCTGTGCTGCATCCCTCTGATATATCTACAACACACTTTAAGTCTGCATCAGATGTAGCAAACTCTTCTTTTATCTCTTTTGCTGCATTCTCAATAGCTGCTTTAACCTCTGCTGTCTTGTCTGCTGCTACAACAATCTCAGCCATACATTCTCTTGGAATAGCGTTATCCTTTCTTCCACCGTTAAAGGCTGCAAGATATACATTATTGTCTGTGATAACATCCCTTAATATTCTTGACATAAGAACATTCGCATTACCTCTGCCTTTATCTATTTCAACACCTGAATGGCCTCCTGTCAGTCCTGATAAAGTAATACTAAGCTTTGTTCCAGTAACCTTATTTTTATTAAGCTTTAGTGTAACTCTGCTACTGCAGCCACCTGCACAGCTTGCAAGCATGATTCCTTCTTCTTCACTATCCATATTAAGAAGCTTTTTGCCCTTTAACATAGATACATCTATGGAAGAAGCACCTTCCATGCCTACTTCCTCAGATACTGTACACACGAACTCAAGACGTGGATGTGCGATACTGTCATCATCAAGTATTGCAAGTGCATAGGCAACAGCTATTCCATCATCACCACCAAGCGTTGTTCCCTTAGCAGATATGAAATCACCATTTACCTCAAGATCCAGTCCATCCTCATCCATATTCTTATCACAATCAGGTGTCTTCTCGCATACCATATCCATATGTCCCTGAAGTATTATAGGTGCTGCATCCTCATAACCCTTTGAGGCTTCCTTTATTATGATTACATTGTTAAGTGAATCCTGATAATATTCAAGCTTTCTTTCCTTAGCAAAATCAACAAGATAATTGCTGATTTTTTCTTCCTTATATGATGGATGTGGGATATTACATATATCCTCAAAAAAAGAAAATACATTTTTAGGTTCTAATTCAGATAATACTCTCATAACACTGTCTCCTTTAAAATATTTATAATCTACAAATCTATTTTATTCATTTGTTTATCTGCTTATTTATTTGCCTATTTAACTACTTATTTATCTTGTTCATATATACAATAAACTGATTCTTATGAAGCAGCTTTATAAAATAACACAATCTCTCATACAGCGGCTCCGCTTTATCTCCAAAATGCTCTTTCACAAGCTGTCCTATATCATAAATACTTCTTACACCATCTATGCTATGCCATACAAATGTACCGAAATCATCTAGTTCAATGTAACTATATCTGGGTTTTCGTGCAATAAGCTGCGCTATTCTGTTAAAAATCCCTTTATTGTGTACTTTGACTTCTACATGACCTTTTTTGTTTTCCCTGCATTCGAACAACGAATTATGCTTTGGAACATAGTCTAAGTAATTATCCTTCTGCTTAGCCATAAATCAAGCCTTCTCCTTTAATCCTAGAAAATAAAAATCTGCCGGCAAAATAACCGGCAGACTCATTATAACATATTATTTATTATTTTGTCTTCTTTTCTTTTTTGTTAATAAATGCCACTAATGTTGCAACAAGGCATGCAAAGAATACAAGTCCTCCGATATTACCAAGATTGATAATCTTTGATATATTAATAGCATCGCCAAGAGTAGCTGCTCCTACAGGAATAATAGCAAATACTGCTAAGAGGATACCAACCAGTCCTTCACCGGCAATAAGACCTGATGAATAAAGTATTCCCTGATTAACCTTAGCCTTACGCTCTTCTTCTGTAATACCTTTCTTCTTATCAAAGTAAAGTCTTACAAGTCCACCAACCATAATAGGTGTACTTAAATAGATTGGAAGGTAAAGTCCTACTGCAAATGGAAGCACAGGTATCTGAAGAATCTCAACTACTATTGCAATTGCAACTCCTGCAAATACAAGTGACCATGGAAGGCTGTTACCCATAACACCTTCAACAACCATCTTCATAAGAGTTGCCTGTGGTGCTGGTAATTCTGTTGAACCATAGCCCCATGCTGCATTAAGTAAATAAAGTACTCCACCAACTGTAATAGCTGATACAGCTACACCAATAAGTTCACCTGCCTGCTGCTTGTAAGGTGTTGCACCTACTATATAGCCTGTCTTTAAATCCTGTGATGTATCTCCTGCTATAGCTGCAATTATACATATTACAGAACCGATACTTATAGCAGCAACCATACCCTTCATTCCAACAGTACCTGTTGCTTTAAGAATCGCTGATGAAATAAGAAGTGTCGCAATAGCCATACCTGATACAGGATTATTGGAACTACCTACTAATCCAACCATACGGGATGATACTGTTGCAAAAAAGAATCCAAATATGATAATGATTATTGCACTAAGAAGATTTACTGGAATAACTGGGATTAACCACATAATAATAGCAAGTACTCCGATTCCTAATACAACAAACATCATAGGAATATCCTTAGTTAATCTTGATTCTACTCCATCTGCCTTCTTACCATATCCCTTAAGTGCCTGCTTAAATGTCCTTACAATAAGTGGTAATGACTTAATTAAGCTTAAAATACCACCAGCTGCAACTGCACCGGCTCCAATATAACGTACATAATTAGACCATATCTGTGATGGCTTCATCTGTGAAACTGGAATAAGTGCTGGTCCAATGATATTATCTCCACCGAATAATGCGATTAATGGCATAATCATAAACCATGCAACAGAACCACCTGCAAGAAGGTATGATGATACCTTAGGTCCACATATATAACCAACACCTAAAAGTGCAGGTAATACATCTGCACCTACTGCTGAACCCTTATATGGTTTAATTGTAAAATCAACCTCACTTGGGAACACCTTAAGTCCATCTGCTATAAACTTATAAACAGCAGCAATACCAAGACCTGCAAATACTGTGCCAGCCTTAGCACCACCTTCTTCACCTGCAACTAATACCTCAGCACATGCCTGTCCTTCTGGATAAGGTAAAACACCGTGCTCCTGGACTATCAATGCACTACGAAGTGGAATCATGAATAATACTCCAAGGAAACCACCGATTAATGCAATAAGCGCTATCTCAACTAAAGAAGGCATAGCTGTACCTTCCTCCTGCGCCCACATAAATAATGCTGGAAGTGTAAATATAGCACCTGCTGCAACTGATTCACCAGCAGAGCCAATAGTCTGGACCATGTTATTCTCTAATATGGAATCTCTTCTTAATATAAAACGGATAATTCCCATTGAGATAACTGCTGCTGGTATGGATGCAGAAACTGTCATACCAACTCTAAGTCCTAAATATGCGTTAGCACCGCCAAATAATATAGCTAATAAAACACCTATAATAACAGATGTAACTGTTAACTCAGGCATAACCTTATCAGCTGGAATATAAGGCTTGAACTCTTTCTTTTCGTTCATACTCTTTCTCTCTTTCTTAATATTCTTATGCAAAAATCGCACATAATATAATATTATTAAAAAAATATAAAAATGTCAAATATCTTTTCAGATGTAAATTGTAAACATAGCTTCATTACTATGCAATTCCTGCAATCAGAACTTTGCAAATATGTTAGTACTATTCTTAAGATTCTGGGCAATACTCTTGTTTTCTATCATTTTATTGCTGATATTGACTATATCCTCAACAAGATTCTGTGTGCTTATGGCCGCATTATTAACACCGGCCGCACCCTCATCAACTACAGTTGTTATCGTATTGATAGAATGAGCTATTTCATCCATGTTTTTCTTTAGGACATCTGTTTTCTCAACGAATTCGTCCATTGCATTCTCTATATAGGAAGCATTTTCTTTATATTTCACACCGCCATCAACAAATGTCTGGAATTCAGGAAGAATAGTCTGCTGAAGATATGAAACCAGATTATTAGCATTATCTGATAGATTATTAACAGCAGCAACAACAACCGAGTTAATACTTTGTATCTTGTTGGCAGTTTCACGGCTTGAATCTGCTAACTGACGTATCTCATCTGCCACTACTGCAAAGCCCTTACCTGCTTCACCTGCTCTGGCAGCTTCTATTGATGCATTGAGTGCTAACAGATTCGTCTGGCTTGATATATTAAGAATATCATTAGTAAGGTTATTTACCTGGTCAACGCTCTTACTATCTTCTATTGCCTTATTAAGAACATCTAATATATTTCCAACCTTTTCACCTGTCTGAACCATATTATATCTGGCATCACTCTCTATTTTTTCTGCATTTGCCTTCATTTCCTTTGAGAACAGATTAATATCATCAGACTTAGTTGCTATAATCTCAACATCTTTTAGTATATCATCAGCATTGTCATTAATAGTATTAACAGAAAGTCCTACATCCTGCATAGTTGCAGATAATTCCTCTGTCATGGCAGATAAATCTGAAGCACTGTCATTGGATTTGACAACACTTCCATCAACCTCAGCAACAACATTTTCCATATAGTTAGTATTCTCTATAATCAGCTTAAGTATTTCCTGCAGCTTATCCATAAAAAGATTGATACCGTTGCCAAGATCTGCTATCTCATCATTAGAAATAACTCTTACACGCTTTGTCAGATCTCCTTCTCCATTATCGATTCCATCAATAATATCCCTGATATCTTTATTAGTTGCGATAATTGGTTTGATAACATACTTCATAACACAGTATATTGCTACAATAATCAATATAACGCTTATAATAATAACTATACCATTGCTGACAAGTGAACTTACATACACACTGGTAAGCCTTTCTCTTGCCTCAGAAGCTGTATCATTGGCATGAGTGCTTAACACCTCTATATCATTCTGGATTGCTGTGCTGCTATCACTTACAACTCCGTTAGCAATAGCATATGCTTCCTCATTCTTGCCTAAAGCACTGTATGCCATAATGTTTCCAAGCTCATATTTCATAGTATTATAATTACTTACTAATGAATTATATGTATCCATATCATCAGTCTGGACATATTTCTTATATTCATCCAGCTTTTGTTCTAATTCTTCCTGATTATCATTAATCTCGCCTACTACTGATATCATAGTATTAAGATCTGTTGCAATAATATGTGATAATCCAAGTGTATGAATAACCTGTATATCATTCTTTATTTCACCAAGATCTGAAACACTCATCATACAGTTATCTGTTATATCAGCGGCATTAGAGTTAACAGTTCTTATATTGTTTATAGCCATAACATTACATATTATTGTTAAAGCACCTAGTATAAATACCGGCAATAATATCAGTGTCTTCAGGCTCGTCCTTTTTTTATTATTCATGCTTGTTCTCCAATCTTTTCCACTCTCAGTAAATCAACTTTGGCCATCCTACTGTTACTTAACAGCAGAAGCTGTAATTTCATTAACTAATGTATCCATGACTTCCTGATCTGATAAACCACCATTATTTCCACTAAGTACGGTATTAGCAAACTTCTTACAGGCATCCCAGTAGCTGTTTCCTACTCTTTGTAATGTTCCATACTGGGACTGTGCAATGATTGCCTGTATTGCAGCCACTTTTTTGATTTCACCTGATTCTGATGCCTTGCTGTTAGATGGTCCCTGATTTCTCTCTTTAAACCTGAGCTCCTGGTTCTGCTGATTAGTCAGCCAGTCAGCAAGCCTGCAGGCCCATTCTTTATTCTTTGAGTAGGCATTTACTCCCATCATCTTATAACCTGTAAATGAAGACATCTGAACTTCCTTTCCTGCAACTGTATATGTTGGAAGCTTACAGGCACCATAATTCTCTCCCCAGGCTTCCTTTACATTCATAACATCCCATACACCACTTATTCCTGCTATAACATCACCACTTTTAATGTGTTCAGCTATATCTCCGTTAGGCATACTTATAAACCCTGGATTAGCTGCTATACTATCGAGTGCCTGCTTTATAGCCACTCCGGTTATGTCACCTGTCTGCGAATTCCAGTTACATTCATTAGTTATACCATCTGGTTTAATGGAAAGACTTAGTCCTGTATTTCCAAAAAATGTATAAAGATACCATCCGGAATTAAACTCCATAGCAACCTTTTTATTGTTAGCTGCTGCAATGGACAGCATTTTATCTAGCGACTTAACATCATCTTCTGAAAAATAATCTTTATTGTAATACATAAAATATCCATTATCTGCTGTCATAGGATATCCGTATAATGTATCATTCAGGGTAGCCGCTTCAACTGACTCCTTTACATTAGCTGCTGCTATTTCATCTGCATTGGGTACCTCTGTCAGAACTCCGCCAGCCGTTAATGATATAATCTGATCATCTGGAAATGAAAACACATCTGCACCATTGTGTACATCTGTAAGCATGACATCACGAACCTGTGAATCTGCCTGGATTTCAACCGTTATATCAAATTCTGCTTCATCTTTATATTGTTCCTTAAAGCTGTCTATCATTTTATTCATGACACCCAGACCATCCTTTTCTGTCCACACCTTTAAAGAGACAACTTTATCTGTGCCACCTGCTGATTCATCTATACTTCCACCTGTTATACCAGCTTTACCACATCCTGATAAGACAATAGAAGATATCAAGCCAATAGTACATAATTTCTTCACTATCTTTTTATTCATATTAATATACTCCTTTGTGTAAATTTACGTCCTTGTATACCGATTAAAATTTAATAATAAATTAATAAATGTAAAATCGAAATCACAATCCAATTCCGTTCAGATTACTTCACACGAATTTGACAAATCATAATAGAAATTAATTAACGTACTAATATAATGTATTTATTGTAGACTTTTTAACAGTATTTGTCAATTAATTTACCTGCCTGGATGATTCTAATTGTTACACAAAAAGCAAGCATATTAATGTACATGATACCAGGGTCAAAAGGTCTAAACCCACATGAGCTTGCTCATAGGTGGGTGAAAGACCTTGGGACCCGCCCCGATATGAGCATAAAAGTGGGATGATAATCCCACGATATGCGAATATTGGGGAGAATTGTGGGAGTGCGTAGCACGGAACAATTCGTAGGTATCAAAGTCGGGGGCTTTTGACCCCGACATCATGTACATAAATTTATATAAATTTCCTATGTTATCTTATAAACGCTGATAGTTTCCTTCCACATAAGACTCCCAATATACATCCACAGCAGCTTAACAGCACATATAATCCTCCTATTACATATTTTCCATCATCAAACAGATTATATGCTTCCAAAGAGAATGTAGAAAATGTGGTAAATCCACCGCACACCCCTGTTTTCCAGAATAAAACCGTATTTTTTGATATTTCATTCTTACTACCAGCAATACCAGCAATAAATCCTATCAGAACCGCTCCTATAATATTAGTCATTAATGTTAAAATCGGAAACCCGCTTTTAACAGGTATAAGACTTATGGCATATCTTGACACCGCACCTACTGCTCCACCAAGAGCCACAAATAAAAATTCCATATATTTCACATCCTTTTATTCTGTTTAACATTGTATGCATAACTAATTCAAAATTACTTTTCCAATATTGAGCAGATATAAAATAATGTGCGTTTATATTGGTATCCAGCCATATCTTTGCAAATCTATTTATATCTGCTTTTCGTAATTCTCTAATCATAATGATAGTTCTCCTATAAATACCGATTGAGATTTCACCGAATATTTCTAAACATAATGCTGCTTATCGTCTGCCTTTACCCACTGGCAGCAATGTAACAAAATAATAAATAATTCCAAATATAGCTATGCTTCCCAGCATAATGCCAATCATCTGATTTACACTTACCACATTTCCCTGAAATACTGGATTGCAATCAAGAGTGTCTCTTATCGCTTCAACCATTTCATCCGGATAATGTTTTCTCTCCATCTCCTTAAAAACTCCGTGAAGCATATGATTCTTAATCAATGAAGTGGCATATGTACTCGGAAGATAAGACAGTGTCTTCTGAAGACCTGGTCCAAAATTTGAAATCGGCATATAAGCACCACATATAAAACCATATCCTGCGCTGACAATTGTACCCACAGCCGAAAGCTGTCCCTGTGTTGTTAAAGGAAAGCTAATGATACTTGACAGCGTACTTCCAAACAGGACGAGCAATATCATATCAAATAAAACCCATAATACATCTGCTGTATTCATATACCATCCCATTTTAAATAGATATCCCAGACATAATACAAACGCAAGTCCATTGACCATCAATGAATTAGCTACTGTTGACAGAAAATATCCCAAATAGATTTTTCCACTGCTGACAGGCGAAACATTAAAATCCTTCCTTGTTCCATTTGCCTTGTCCTGCACCATAGTCAGATTCACACAGAATGTTACAGTAATACAGCTTACTGCCATAAGTGATGCTGTCAGTTGTGCTGCCACGGTTCCATTAATAAGCTTATCCGAAATCGGAATCATATCCGGAATCGCTGCTGTAAAAGAATCTCTGAAAACCTTTGCAAGAAATGTAGCATACAGAACAATCAGAATGACAGGTGTGATCATTGATGTAAACAACATACCTTTATCTTTAAAAAACAATTTCCTGTTCCTGTTCATTAATGCCAATACTGTTCTCATCAGCGTTCACCTCCAAGCTTCTTTCCTGTAACTGCAAGAAATACATCATCCATACCGCCCTTTACTACCTCATAATCCCTAAACAGTTCCTGATGTTCTACAATAAGCTCCGTCGCTTCTTTCGTATTTCTTACTTTTATCTGATATCCGTCACGTATTTTTTTATATTCTCTGTTCAATGACTTTATTTCATCCTCGGAAACACCATAAACAGACACTATATCCTGTACATAAGCATTTTTAAGTTCAAACGGTGTACCTTCTGCTGCGATACTTCCTTTGTCAAGAATCACAACATACCCAGCATTAGCAGCCTCTTCCATATAATGGGTGGTTAGAAATACTGTCATATTTTCTGTTTTCTGAAGTTTCTTAATAACATTCCATATTAACTGCCTTGTCTGCGGATCAAGCCCTGTAGTAGGCTCGTCAAGAATCAAAATCTCCGGTCTGTGCAATAATGCACGGGCAATATCAATCCTTCTTCTCTGACCTCCCGATAGCTTACCTACAGGTCTGTTTAAAAACTCGTCAAAATCCAGAATCTCGACCAGCTCCTGTAATCTCTTATCAAAGGCATTTCCTGTAATGCCGTACAAAGCAGCTCTGCTCATTAGGTTCTCTTTCACCGTAAGCGGTTTATCAAGTACGCTATCCTGAAACACAACACCAAGCATTCTTTTTGTCTGTGCACCGGCTTTGTCGGTTTCTATTCCGTTTACCTGAACAGTTCCGCTGTCTTTTTTCAGTAATCCGCAGAGAATGGAAATGGTTGTACTTTTCCCTGCACCATTTACTCCAAGAAACGCAAACAATTCTCCTTTTTTTACACGAAAGCTCAAATCATTTACTGCTTTTACTTCGCCAAAGCTTTTATTCAGATGGCTGATTTTAATTATGTCTGATTCCATATGTTCTCCTTTTGTTTCATCTTTCCCTAAATGATGCAGTATATGTTGGATTTACATTTCACAAATATATTGGATCCAATACCTGCATATTTACTGCTACATAATAAAAAATAACTTTCACAAGTGTCTTATCTATACTATTCAGTTCTTCCTCTATATACTTAATCTGCATAACCACATACTCCTTTTCATGACATTAAGTATAGCAGAAATCATGTTATTATGCCACTCATGGCATTTTTCTGATTGGTCATTATGACAGTGGATAACACTTCTAAAAAGCCAGTATTTCTGGTGTTTTAGAACTATTATCCACATAAGGCAGGACACAGGGATGTATTAATTCTTTTATGTCCTGTATTTAGTGGATAACTCATATATAGATTCCTGCTCTCCATGTTGTTTTCCATAAGATAATCAACCTCAATCATTGAATTCATATTTGCTTTCTTATTATACTTAACCTACATCAAGGAATACCTTTGCCTCTGCAAGACCTCTTCTTTTAAGTTCCTTAACAACTGCTGCAAGTGTGAGAAGATAAAAGCTGTCATCTTAGACCTTGGTATCCTTTACTTCCTGCCTTACAGTTCCAACCTTATAGAACTTTCCTTCATACTCAAGTACATCGCCGAAAAGTGCCGGAGTTGTTGTAATCTCCTTAACACCTGTGACAAATACCTGAGTTACGGTTTTCATCATCGACCAGCCGTGGTCAATTCCAATTATAATATCATTCTTAAATTACTGTGTAACATTTTTAAATTTCCGACTCTCTCATCATACTATGTTAAATTGTTAGTAAATCTTATAAATGCCTCTCTTCCCTTTTCATCTGTCTTGTATACACCTGCACACTCAAGCACCTGAACGAATACTTTGCCAATCTCCGATTTTATTATCTCATCAATATTGCCGCTGGTTATATCATAATTATCTTTCCAGCTTTCAACCCATCCTGCATGCTTTTCAATCTCGCTGATTGAGCGGATATCTTCATTATTTAATAGTGCCTTTTTCAAAATCCCCATTTCCTTATCAAGACGTGCCGGAAGTATTGCCATTCCCATAACTTCAATAAGGCCTATATTCTCCTTCTTAATATGGTGAAGGTTAGCTGACGGATGGTACACACCCCAAGGGCACTCCTTAGTCGTAATATTATTCCTTAATACAAGATCCATCTCGTAATTATCAGATTTTCTTCTACATATCGGAGTAATCGTATTATGCTGTTCACCATCGGTATTGCAGTATATGAAAGCTTCTTCATCAGTGTAGCCTCTCCATTTGTCTAATATATAATCGCAGGCATTAACAAGACTTTCTTTATTATTACTGCTAAGTCTTATTACCGACATAGGCCAGTTAAGAATTCCTGCCTTGACATCACCGAACTGCCCCATATCAAATGCATACACATACTCTGCCCTTGCCATAGGAAACTCATATGCACCACCCTGAAAATGGTCGTGGCTTAATATTGAACCGCCTACAATCGGCAGGTCAGCATTAGAACCTAATGTATAATGAGGAAATTTTTCCGTGAACTCGATAAGCTTCTTAAATGTACTCTTATCAATCTTCATAGGTATATGCTTGTCATTAAACACTATGCAATGTTCGTTATAATATACATATGGCGAATACTGCATATAATATTTCTCGCCGCTTAATTCAAGCGGTATAACCCTCAAATTCTGTCTTGCAGGATGTGACAGTGTACCGGCATAACCTTCATTTTCTTTACACAAAAGGCACTTTGGATAACCGCTTGCCGCCATCTGTCCCTGCCTGATTATATCCTTCGGGTCTTTCTCTGGCTTTGACAGATTAATCGTTATATCTATAGTGCCATATTCTGAATTGTACTTCCATTTCTGGTCCTTCTCAATCCTATCACACCTTATATAATTGCAGGCTTTATTAAGTTCATAGAAATAGTCTGTCGCAAACTTGGGACTATTATTATAAAGCTCCTTAAAATGCTTTCTCACAACAGAAGGCATTGGAGTAAGCACACCCATTATCTTAGTGTCAAATATATCCCTGTTAAGCTGGGTATCTTCAATAAGTCCGTCTTTTATAGCTATTTCAAGACAGTCTGAGAGAATTTCGGATATTCTCCTTGTAGTATACTTCTTACTATCAACATCGCCATTAATTACATCACTGTCTGTATTAAGTCCAATTTTTTCAAAGACTTCCAGCAGTCTGTTAGTTACATATATCTTGTCATCTTCTTCTATCAGTTCATTCATTAAAGCATAATTAACAAGCTCTAATATAAGACTGTCTATATCTCTCATATTATTCTGACACCTCCGCAATGTCTGATTTGTAATATCATACTTGCACCATCACCGAATATCTTATCCATATTTCTTCTGTATTCATCTACGGCATTATCTTTTACAATTGCAAGTATTGTTCCTGCAAATCCACCTCCGTGAACCCTGCATACTCCATTACTGTATGCACCATTACTATATGAACCATTATCACCTAAGAATATTTCACTCATCATAAGTCCAAGTGAAATGCCCTGATTGGCAGTATCTTTGGTTGAATATATATTTTGAAGATATTTGTAAGATGAATCACCTGACTTTGATACCAGCCTCAAGAATTCATCAATATTTCCAGATGTAAGAGCGTTCACTTCATTTTCTACTCTCTCATTTTCCTCTATAAAATGAACTGCTCTTAGTATGCACCTGTCACCGAACTTCTCCTGTAGTTCTTTAAAATTATCAAGTATATCCTTTAATGTAATGCCACGAAGAACCTCCTGTCCGAAGTAACCTGCAACCGCATTCATCTCCTGACGGATATCTGCATAATCATCTGTCAAATCCTTATGTGAACCTTTAGTGTCAGTTATACACAGGCTGTATCCGAATTTTTTAATATCCACATCAAGCTTATTAACAGCTGGATTTTCCTTATTATTAAAGTCAATATAGACCATATTGCCAACTGAACACGCCATCTGATCCATAAGCCCACAAGGTTTGCCAAAATACTCATTCTCTGCCATCTGTCCGATAATCGCAATATCTTCTGCTGATACTTTTCCAGCATTATAAATATGTGATTGTATTGTTCCTATAAGTGTTTCAAATGCCGCAGATGATGAAAGCCCTGCTCCCATAGGCACATCACTTGTTATAAACGCATCAAATGCTCCTGTCTTAAAACCATTTTTATTAAAACCGGCAATCACACCTTTAACAAGTGCCTTAGTTGTTGAGTATTCTTCCTTGTTAATATCCGTGTCCGATAATGCCACTTCTATCATTGGATAATTGTCTGACACAATTCTTATAATCCCGGCATTAACAACACTATGCCCAGATAAACTGCCTTCCTCTGACACACTATCCTTGGAATTTACTGGTCTTACTACTGCGATAATATCCAGATTAATAGAAGCCGCAAGAACTTTTCCATTCTGGTGGTCTGTGTGGTTACCGCCAATCTCACTTCTTCCCGGTGCACTGAATATAAGCACATCTCCTTCACCATATAACTGTGTGAAGCGGTTCAGAGCATTAATATATCTTTTTCTCTGATATTCAAGCTGACTTTTATCAATATATAAATCCTTTAATATATTATCAATGCCACCCGAACCAATTACTTCAGTTAATTCAGTAGTATTATATAATTGTGATGTAACCATCATCTTCTACCTCTTCCATAAAATATAATCTCGTTGCAAAGTCTTGAAAAAATCGGACATTTTCATTATATCCAGTTGCACTGAATGCCTGCTTTAACCTGACACCCGAATACATAAGTGTATCTCCATAAGCTATGTAATCTTCTGTTTCCCCGTCCATTTTCTTAAGCTTTGACAGTATATCCTGTAACATAGAACCCTGCTTAATATGTATTGGCGATACCATATTAACAAGCTCACCGAATTCTTTAATATCATATTGAAGCTTTCTGTTGTAAAAATGGTATTTCTTAGCTTCATCAAGGCCTTTAGCCCTGTAACAAGCATACTGTGTATTAGGTATAACGTGTTTTTGCATAATTAATCCGACAGCTTTCTTCTTATCTGTTGATACTACTGTCCATTCTGCCCTGTTGCCTTTACCATTATTTAATACACTGGCATTACCTGCATTTTCTTCTTCAAAGCTTTCTGTCCTGTAAAATGTACCAGTAAAGAATACATTTCTTAACTTCTTGTACAGTTCAATCTGACATTTCACAGCATTTAATTCCTCTTTATTCATATCACACATATTACATTCATAGCCAAGAAGCCCAAATGCAGCAACTGCAAATCTGCTCTCTAACGGCATATTTCTTAATGTCTGATGATTAGGGCTTGCCGATACATGGGCTGAAATACACGATAACGGATAACCATAGCTGTAATTATACTGAATCTGTGCCCTGCAAAGTGCATCTGTGTTATCACTTGCCCATATCTGCGGAAAATAGCATAACATTCCCAGATCAAATCTGTTGCCGCCTGCCGCACAGCCCTCAAATAATATGTCAGGAAATCTATTAGTAAGCTCCTTCATACATCTGTATAAACCACACACATATCTATGTGATACTTCCTTCTGCCTGTCAGGCGGCAGATTTTTAGAATAATAATCACTGAATATTCTATTCATATCCCATTTTACATAAGATATATCTGCTGATGAGAACACCTCACTCATCTTCTCAATTATATAGTCCTGAACAGATTCATAGGTTAAATCAAGGATTCTCTGGTTACGTCCCTCTGAATGTTCTACATCTGGTATTTCAATTACCCATTCAGGATGTGCCTCATATAATCTGCTGTTCACACTCACCATCTCAGGCTCAACCCATATTCCAAATTTAAGCCCGGATTCTTTTATCTTATCAGCGATGCCAGCTATTCCATTTGGAAGCTTTCTGCTATTCGGTGTCCAGTCACCTAATGAACTTGTGTCGTTATTTCTCTCACCAAACCAGCCATCATCCATAACGAACAATTCAACATCTGTATCCTTAGCCGCCTTTGCAAGCTTCACAAGCTTTCTTTCATTAATATTAAAGTATGCCGCTTCCCAGCTATTAATAAGAATTGGTCTTTCCTTGTCGCGCCAGCTTCCACGCACAATATGCTTTCTTACAAACTCGTGCATATTATGACTCATCGAATTATACCCCTGGTATGAATAGGTAAGCACTGCCTCTGGAGCTTCAAAGCATTTTCCTGCTTCAATAATATAAGAAAATGTAGCTGGATTAATTCCCGATACAAGCCTTAATTTACCATATGAATTAACCTGTGCCGCTTCATAATGATTGCCGCTGTATATAAGATTAAATCCATAACATTCACCATAATCTTCTGTCGTTGAACTTCTTCCTAGCATAAAAAAAGGGTTAGCTCTGTTCGATGATGTTCCTGTTACAGACTCATTTACATACTTACCTGCACGAATGGGTATTCTGCTTCTATTCATCTCCCTTGCCCACGCACCATTAAAAAAAGACAATTCATAATCACTCTCGTTTAAATCAAGCTGCATACTCATTAATCTTTCAAGCCTTACGCTCTCATTTCCTGAATTAACAAGCTTGGCATTTCTTGTTATAATGTCACATTTTTCATATACATAATAATGTAGCTCCAATGTAAGATTATAATTCCTGTCCTTAAGATAGATAACGAGCTGTTCAACCTCTCCATTATCATCATAAGACCCCGGAACCGTGTCGTATTCTTCCTTGCCATGTATAAGCTCTGCCCTGTCAAACACCATATCCGTTGTATTGCTTCCATTAGGATATGTGACTTCAATAAATGGCTCTCTTATATCACCTTTTCCCAATGATGACATTTCAAGGCACACATCTTCCAGCGAATAAGACGAATAATCTTTATTGTATACATTAGTATTACCCGGAATAAATGTATGCTTCTCTGTCATCACAGCCTCATTGGCGTGTAACTTTCTTCCATAATACAAATGCTCCAACTGCCCGCTTCCAAGCATGGCAAATACATAAGATGTATTGTCAGTATCAAGCACATACATATTATTATTAATCGTTATCATTAATGGCTCTCCTTAATTCTTTCCGTTATCTCTTCCATTTTCTGCTCTGTTAAAATGTACTTTCTGTGGAAGTAAAATACTGCGATAAGCAGACCTATTATCGGAATTACTGTCATTGTCATTCTAAGTCCTACTACCGAACCACCAGCCACAGCATCTGTAACCGCATCTGTATTGCTGCTTAACCTGCACACTGAAAGGCATATTGACACAACTAATGCGGCTATGCCTGAAGCAAGCTTTACAACAAATGTCTGCATTGAAAATATAACGCTCTCATCTCTTCGCTTATTCTTAAATTCGCCATAATCAACCGTATTTGCCAGAAATATAGTCGTTAAGACTAATAACATTCCATTTGCCGCAAATATGAAAAATGCTGGAATAAACAAAATAAACACACTCGACATTGATGTGAATATAAGAATAAATAAAACTATATAACCAGCAATAGCCATAACAAAGCTTACATAAAATATCTTTATTGTGTTCAAAAACTTTCTAAGAAGCGGGAACAATACCATCATTGATAATATCTGTATTGCACCACCAAATGTATTAAATAGTGTATAACCGTTGTACCAGTCTGCACCGCCAAAATCATATTTAAAGAAATATATGACAAGATTAGAAGTTATGTACACAGATGTATTAATAAGAACAATTGTTATAACTACTGTAACAGCCTGATCATTCTGGAAAAGTGCCTTGAACATCTGCTTTACTGATACTGTTTCAACATCAACTGTTGATTTTTCCCTAATATTAAGGCAGGTAATAAATATTGCAGCAAAGAACAGTATTGATATTATAAGTGCAAACCATTTAAAACCTGCATATTCATTGCCCTTTCCAAGCATATATACACACTGCATTGTAATAATTGTAACAAGTGCTGAACCTACGCCTGCACAGGAACGTGCCATTGTTGACATATTCTCTCTTTCCTTGCCGCCCTCTGTAAATGCAGGTATCATTGACCAATAAGGAATATCCATCATTGTATAAGTAACGCCCCACAAAACGTAAGTTACTGCGGCATACGCAACAAGTCCGCCGCCATCAAGTGTTGGTGGTGCAGAGAACATCAGAAACAATACAACAGCATTAAGCAATGTTCCAATAAACAGCCAGGGTCTGAACTTTCCCCATCTGGTTCTTGTCTTTGCAACAACTACACCCATTATAGGGTCGTTAAATGCGTCAAATACTCGTGCCGCAAGAAGTATAATTCCCATTGCTATCGCACTAACCCCAAGTATATCCTGATAATAATACAGAATATAACTTGCACAAAACATATAAACCATATCTTTGCCAACCGCACCTATGCCATAAGATGCCATTTCTTTCTTATTAAGCCCCATACGCTACCTCTTTTCTTTCTATATGTCTGATTTCTTCATATTTTTTAAGTGTCTGATTACTGCACGCCATATTAAATGTCTGATTTCTTCATATTCACTGCTAATTTGACAGCCTCATATGCACCATTATATATACCCATCTGCTTATTCTTCTTTATGTTCTCACACATATCTGTAATGTATGTATCATCTTCCATAAACAGCTTTATCATCTGTAAAGTATGAGGTATATCCCTGCACTCAAGTGTTCCGTCACCTATCTCTGCTGAATGGACTGCACCCCACTGTTCGTGTCCACCAACTCGCTTTATAAATAACTTTGGCACTGGATAGAATGCTAATTCACTTGGTTTTGTAACAAGCACATCTGCACTCCTCATCAAAAGGTTAGTACAATACACTGCCTCGAATATATTCTTGTGATAAAAGCCGTGGATACCTGTTATATTATCAGATGTGTCTTCACTTGAATTATCTGCTGTAATATTCTTAGAATTATCATCTCTATTGTTATCTGTCACTACATCAGAATTGTTTATCTGGCTGGCTGATAATGCCTTAGTGGCAAATGCCTTGGTGTCTTTCCAGTTGTCAAAATGCTCAGTTGCCAGTTCTCCCATCTGTGGGATATCTCTTATAAGTTCGTCCCATACATTTTTATAATCACCAACATTAACATATAACACTGCCTTATTCTTCTTAATATAAGGAATAAGGTATTTAATTATATGGGCAAATATCTCTTTCTGTGCACCTGCACCACCAATTGTAAGAAGAAATCTCATAGGCTTTCCGTTCTGTTTTCTTGCTATTCTTGCATTGCAGTCAGCCTCAATATTAGTTACAAGCTCGTGGTCGATATAATGTCCTGTGTATACAAGACTATCTGCTGGCATTTCATTTAACACCTTATTGCCGTCCATTCCATTAAGTATCCTGTAACCTTGATAAGCATAATGAGTCTGGACTGTATGAATACTTCCTTCTGACAAATGCAATGCCATTGGCCAGTTATCCGGTATTGCATTAACAACATTTTTCATACCTGCGTGTACTGCCGCCTGTGCCGGCCATACGTGAGTTGCAATAACCGGAATATCTTTAGGAACATTCTTATATACAGGTGCCATAAGCTCTGCATTCTTCTGGTCTGAAGCGTTATAGGAAAGCTTTCTGAAACCCTCGTAATTCATTGGTTCCCACACCAGTCTGTTAAACAGCCTGCTCTTTTGTGATAACCTTGAACCAAGTGAATACAGGTCGTTCTGTGCCCTTATAACTTTAGTACAGGTTGTATTATCATAAGAATTAAGATCCATCCAGTAAGGAACATATCCAAGTGCATTAGCCGCTGAAGCAATCGCCATTGATATTCTGTAATGTCCAAAACCCATTCTTATATTGCCAACTATAATACCTTTATCAGTTTCAAATTCTTCTTTATTACCGTTAGATACGCTGGCAGGCTTATCTGCAACTCTCACATCATACACGCCAAGCATGTCACCTATGTATTTGTTCTTCTTTATTGTCACCTTATAGTCGGCATTGCTGTCATCACCATATTTTCTTGCGTATTTCTTTTTGGAATTAATAGCTTTTCTATATGCCTTTCTATCAATTTCATTGTTAAATATAACCTTTGATTTGTCCTGCATTATATATTTCTCCTTTTTATTATCAATTACATTCCTTAACTGCCACACCATCTAATAATATTCCCACAATCTCATCAAGTCCCTGTGTATATGTAATTCCTGCTCTCATAAGAATGTCTCTTTGGAAAAATTGTTCTATTGATGCCTCCATCATCATCTTAAACATCAATAAATTAACCGGTCTTATCACTCCTTCCTCAATCCCCTGTTCCAAAAGCTTAATCGTTGTCTCCCAGCCATTCTCCAGACGTTCTTCAACGTGTCTGTATATCTCCGGGAATTTGTCTTTTAACATATATAATTGTCTTAAATCAATATCTTTATAACTCTCAGGCATAACTCCAAGAATACGTCTTATCTTCTCAATTGTTGATAATGTATCATCTTCTATTATCTTTGATTCGCTCTCTTTAATCGTGTCAAACAGATAATCTACCATCTCCATAAACAGAGTGTTCTTATCTTTAAAAATTGTATATATTGTCTTCTTACTCATTGCAAGAATAGAAGCAATATCGTCCATTGTAAATTTAAGGCCTTTTTGATTAAATGCCTGTATCGTTGCCTGTAAAATCTTCTCTTTATTATCCATAATGCTCCTTTTAATGTTGTGTATCAGTGACGCTTATAAAACAAAAAATCAAGGAAACTATTTCTTTTGTTTTAGTTTCCTTGATTGTATCACATTATTTTATTGGGTACAATTGCTATTTTTATATAATTATTTCAAATGTTTTTAGCAGTTTTGTATAATTTATTGTATATTTTTCAATATAGGCCGATATATTTTTAACACAATAACGCATATAATTCCGATGATGAGCCACATAATTAGCTAACGGATCAATATGATCTGTCTCACCCGCATTATTCTGCCAATTATCACCGTACGTTTTCTTAGCATCACTTTGTTTTTTCTTAACTAATCCAGATTTTTCTGTAATACACCGATTAATTCCTCAATAACTATTGGTTTGGTTAAGAAGCCATCCATACCGCATTCCAGTGCTTTCTTTTTGTCCTCATCAAATGCATTGGCAGTCATGGCAAGAATGGTAATTCCAGCCAGTGCCGGGTCATTCAGAGCACGTATCTGGCGGGTAGCCTCATATCCATTCATTACCGGCATCTGCACATCCATCAGCACCAGATCATAATCACCCGGCTTCGAATTCTTAATTTTCTTAACTGCCTCTGCTCCATTTACGGCAGTATCAACCTGGCATCCATATCCATTAAGAATCTCCACTGTAATTTCACTGTTTAGTTCATTATCTTCCACAAGCAATATACATCTGCCTCTGAAATCTGAACCTGATGCTAAAGGGCGTGTATCCTCTGCTTCTGCCTGCATCTGTCCAATGGCAATCATCAACGTATCTCTGATATCTGACATGAACATTGGTTTTGCACAGAAAGCAGTTACCCCTGCAGCTCTGGCTTCCACTTCGATATCTGACCATTCATAAGCAGTCAGGATAATGATTGGTGTATCATCACCAAGGCTGCGAATCTGGCGGGTGACTTCAATGCCATTCATATCCGGCAGACGCCAGTCGATGATATAAGCATGGAATGCATCTCCCAGTTCCATAGACTGTCGTGCACGAAGAACAGCTTCCTTTCCGGAAAGTGTCCATTCTGAACGCATTCCAATCCTCACAAGCATTTTTGTCACACTGTCACAGGTATTGAAATCATCATCTACAACCAGTGCCTTAAGGCCTTCCAGTTCTGCAATCTTCTCTGTCTGATGCTGCTTAAACTGAATCCGAAATGGCAGACGGACAATAAATTCAGTACCTTTGCCCTGTTCTGTCTGAACCTCAATCGTTCCACCCATCATATCTACAATATTCTTGGTAATGGCCATGCCAAGTCCTGTACCCTGAGTCCTGCTGACTGTGGAAGTACGCTCTCTCTCAAAAGGAGAAAAAATCTTCTTTACAAATTCTGTACTCATTCCGATTCCGTTATCCTTTACCCGGATCTCGTACAGTCCACTGTCCTTTACCGTCCCCGGAAACTGCTTCAACCGGACAGAAACAGTTCCTCCTGCAGGAGTAAATTTAACTGCATTAGACAAAAGATTTAAAAGTACCTGATTCAGTCTTGTCTTATCACAATAAACATCCTCATTTGTCACATCCATTGCATCCATATAAAGATCCAGCTGCTTTGCATAAATCTGCCCACTTATGATGGTCTTCAGATCATGAAGTACATCCGACAGGCTTACCTCAGTTTCTTCCAGATGAATTTTTCCACTCTCGATACGGCTCATATCCAATATATCATTAATCAGTGAGAGCAGATGATTGCTGGAGGAAAGAATCTTGCCCAGATAATCCCGGACTCTTTTTTTATCATCAATATTACTTACCGCAAGTGTTGTAAAACCGATAATCGCATTCATTGGTGTGCGGATATCGTGAGACATATTAGAAAGGAAAGTACTCTTTGCCCTATTTGCCGTCTCTGCAGCACGTACTGCCTCAGAAAGTGCCTGATTCATTTTCCAGTCAGCAGTACGATCTGACATAACCAGGATATATTTCTTTTTACCGTTTACTTCACTGCCCATTGCAATATTATGGAACCGGCGTTTTTCTCCTGTCCTCAGATGAACATATTCAAAATCCCATTCTCTCTGTCCATTAACCTGTATTTCTTCCAGATAATTTTTCTCTGGATCTCCCTGTTCTGCTATATGCAGTTTTCCCAGAATATTAATATCTTTACGAATCTGTTCTACCGTAATGCCAAGCAGGTTTTCCACATTAGGACTAACATAATCTGCATGGTATGTTTTTGCATCCAGCATCAGAAAAACGTCATCCACATTCATTGAAAGCTTTTGAAACAGCTCATCCCGGTACAGTATCTCCGTATCTTTTTTCTTTAAGTTTATCCTGCTTTTTTGAATAACAAGGCTTATAGAGAATGCGGCAATACATAACACAACCGCACTGACAAGAAGTATCGTACTACGCTGCAGACTGTTCATACTGTCATTGACGATATCCGCCTGTACAAGTCCTAAGAACATCCAGTCCTGGATATCCGATTTTTCATAGACCAGATAGTAGCTCCTTCCATCCAGATTTAGCAGCATCGCATCGGTACGTCCTGCTTTAAACTTATCCAAAAGCTCATTGACCTCTTTTTCAGACATATCAGAATGCTCTCTTAGAAACCCGAAGAAATTATACACATTCCCCCATGATGCAGAAGAATGATCCACCACAACACGACCATCCGGATGAACAACAAAACTCTGGGCATTTCCATTGAAAACAGAGATATCCAGTACATTTACGATATCAGAGTTTTCATAGGCAATAGCAATCGCATCATATTCAAATCCCTGATATATTCCATGAGCCTTAGGAGTAGCAAAAACAAGCAGCTGTGATTTTCCGGGAACTGCTGCATTCGCAATAACATCATTTCCCTGCCGGATTTCCTCTTCAATATTTTCCTGTAATCCAAGATACCCGGTATTGCCTGTTACAACCTTATAGTTCCCGTCAGCTGACAGAAAATAAAATTCTACGAAGCCTGCATTTTCCTGTGCTTTCTTTATATAATCACGAATTTCGTCTTCACTGGTGATATTCTGCAGATTCTCACCCCACATATGAAGATACGTCAGATTCTTATCTGTCAGTTCTCTCAGCATATTATCAGACTGATGAAAAACTTCCGTCAGATGAGAAACGCTTTCCTCATAAACAGTTTTCGATACAAATCTAAAATATTGGAAAATCAGCAGAATAATGCACGCAAAAACAGCTATAAAGGCCGCTATCCCAAATCTTTTTCCCATAACAGCTCTCTTTCTGTCTTTATTATAATTCTTAATATCCATACTTCTCACCTCAAGGTCATGTAGTCTTTGGGCTCTGCAAGAACGGCATTATTCTCTGATACAGATTCTGTCCAGGTATCTTTTACAGTGGTATCTGCTCCATCAAACACAATATTCTCATCTGCCGGATAAGCTTTCATGTGTTTAGGTATCGCAAGACAGGTTACCGTAAAAGTATCATTGTCCTGAACTTTCTTTCCATCCTTTGTAACTTTACTCAATGTATAGCCATCATCTGTTTCTTTGATTTCCACAGAAATGCCACTGAACACAGGCAGAGAACCACGGTTAAATGGTATAAAGCCTCCCTCATAGCCTTCTATAAAGTTTTTCACTGTCTCTTTTAGCTCAGCCCCACTCATTTTGCTGCTATAAGCTGAAAGACTATTTGGCATAATCATACTTCCCACCATTTTTTTGGTGTATCCGGCTTTCAACACATTTCCTGTAAAGCTGTTTCCGGTTGCAATAAGCACATCTGTCCCATAAATGCCACGCAGAGTGTTGGCCATAACCGAATATGCCGCATTTCCGCCGCTGCTATGAAAACGGTTGGAATAAGATTTCTGTGAATCCAATATTACTTTCTCAGAAGCGGATTTCTCCTCAAGGAGCTGGGAATTAAATGACTGATAAGCCTGCTCTGCATCATATTCTCCTGTAATCATTTTAGAGACCACATCCTTGGAAACCAAGAAAAAGTCATTTGACGCAATGCGGATATACATATGATTTTCTTCTATCACAGGTTTCACGTCTTTCAGATATTCCGTAAGCTTAAGATTCACATCCTGACTGTAGCTTAACAGATCCTGTCCATCACTAATAATCCGGTTCTGTGCATCCTCTGAAAGCATTGTGTTCAGCACCTTCATTGCCTTCTTCCGGCGTGTCGCATCCTTTGTCAGGTCACTGTTTAAAGCCACCTGAAAGTACGGCGTAGTCATAAGCCACTTTTCACCATTCTTCTGAAAGAATGGAAGAAATGTTGTGTTAATCCCCTGATCCCGAAACATTTTTACTCCAAAAGAGCTTCCAAAGTACATTGCAAGCTTTCCACTTTGATACATCTCAACTATATCATCATAATTCATATCCAGATCATCCATACTCAGACCAGTATCCTTGATAAACTGCTCCATACGTTCAAAAGCCTCCGGCCAGATGGTACTGTCAAGACCTTCTCTCTTTGTATTATCCGGGTCGCTGTAGGTAGTACGCCACCTGCGTCCATCTACAGAAGACAACTCTGATGCAGACAGACCCTGCAGTGTTTCCATACAGGTATAATCATAATAATAGTCTGCAGTAAACCCACGGATTCCCACTTTATCAAATGCCTGACAGGCGGAAACAAAGCTTTCATAATCTGTTGGAAGAGGGATATCATACTTTTCAAAAAGATCTTTGTTGACTATAAAACCGTGTGCATCTGCACACACCGGAACCCAGTTTACGCTTCCGTCTTCATTCATAAAATTACTAAGGTAACTATCATAGACAGCACCTGCCGCATTGGTTGTGGAAAGATCCATCAGACCATCTTTTAAGGGACTCGCATCATGCAGTGAAAAGCGACAGCAGGTTATAATATCCGGCAAGCCACCATTTTCCTTAAGAAACTTGTAGAAATCCAGATTATTATTCCCTACTACAAATTCAACATTGACATCCGGAAGCTGTTCCTGGATGTATGGTGCATATCTTTCATATAAGCTTGTGCTCCATAAGTACACCGTAATTGTTTCTGCATCTTCTTTTTCCGCACTTTTGCCGCCGCAGCCTGACAAAAGTGATATAACTGTCACCATTACCAGAAACCACGGCAAAACTCTGTTCCATTTTTTCTTTTTCATTACGAATTCTCCCCTCTTTGCGTTTATCTATTTTACAGTGTCAAAATATCCAATGATTCCGATATATCCATCCTTTTTTAAATGAGACCACAACGTATGTAATTTCAGTTTATACATCTGACTGCCATTCTCCACTTTTGCTTTTATCTGCACAGAGATTTCTTTATTATATACAGATGTCTGATGTAAGAAAACTTGAATACGTTGAGCATCTTCCCTATTTATTCCAAATTCTTTGAACAGATTGAAATTCGGATTATTTACCTGACATAATATCTGCTGTTTTTCATTTAGTATAGTTAACTGACCTGAAACCGCATTATAATCAATCGAATATAAGCCACTGTTTGATTTGAAGAAATCAATCTTTTCCTGCATAACCTTTATAAGACTCTGCGAATAAATCTGGTTCGGTAATGATTTATCGCTGAGTATTTCATTTGAAAGTCTCTGTACTTCATGATAATATTTATTATCATCATTCTCTTTACTAATCAATTTAGAAAAAGAAGGGCTCAGTTCTTTAAAGCACTTAAGAAGTATCGGATTAAACTGACCGCATTGTCCATCCAGAATCATCTTAATTGCTGTATTATGATCAAATGCTTTCTTGTAACATCTTTCACTAGTGAGTGCATCATAAACATCAACAATTGATACCACCTGTGCAGCGATTGGTATTTCTTCACCTTTCAATCCATCCGGATAGCCCTTTCCATCCCATCTTTCATGGTGCCATCTGCAGATTTCCCATACGGTATGTACCAGTGGATGATCTTGTGGAAAATCCATATCCTTAATTATAGCTGCACCAAGCTCACTATGTGTCTTCATAATCTTAAATTCTTCATCTGTAAGTCTGCCTGGTTTATTCAATATTTCCTCTGGAATACAGATCTTACCAATATCATGAAGTGAAGAGGCCGTTGTGATTAAAGCAATGTCTGCCTCTGTCAGATGATATTCATCCGTTGTTTTTGCCAGTTGTCTTAACATCATTTCTGTTGCTGTTTTAATATGCAGGATATGTTCTCTGCTCTCGCTGTTATGGGATCCCAATATATTACTCATAATCTGAATCATAATATTGTTATTTTCTTCTTTTTCGTAAACCTGATTATAAACCACATTTATCAGATGCTTTTGATTCATATAGAGTCCCAATGTATTCTGAACTCTTTTCTGCACAATCACAGAATCAAACGGACGTGTGATATAATCTGTGATTCCCAGCTCATATGCTTTACGCATAGTATCAACATCAGCTTCAGAAGATATCATGATTACAGGAGTTTCATTAATACACTGGCTTTCTTTCATTATTTCCAGGACTTCAAAACCATTCATCTGCGGCATATTGATATCTAAAAGCATCAGATCAATTCCTATATTTTCTCCTATCATCTGGATTGCCTGATTTCCGTTTTCAGCTTCCAGATAATTATAAGTTTCTCCGAGAATCTCCTTCAATATGTCCCTGTTTAATTCTGAATCATCTACAATTAAGATTTTTTGTCTTTTATCCATACTTTTTATTTCCTTTATCTGTGTGGGTTTTATTATGCTCCAAACACCTGCTCAAAGACAGAAGGTCATGTCGCATTACTTAATGCGACAATCCATTCTTTATTTCTTCAATCATCAGCTCATATACTTCCGTTACTTTTTCCATTGCCTCTTGTATCCCCGGCTGCTCTCCGGTTCTATCTCTCAAAAGTTCTGTCAATTCATTACTAACCTCATATAGACGGTCAAAAGAAAGATTCTGACAAACCCCTTTAAGTGTGTGTGCACTACGGAAAGCATCTTCATAATTTTTATCTTTCAATGCCTGTTTTAGCTGCAGATAACTCTGATCTTCAAGAAACTTTAATGTAAATTTCCTGATAAGAGCTTCGTTTGGAAGGCGTCTTAAGACATCTTCATAGTTTCCTCCGATAGCTTTATAGCATTCCTGTATTGTCATACTTATGTCCTCCTGTCTATATTTCACTGCTTATTTGTCACTGCCATATCAATATTTCACCAATTTATGAATTACTTTTATCAGTAATTCAACATCAAGAGGCTTAACAATATGCTCATTCATTCCTGCTTCTTTAGCTTTAAGCCTGTCCTCCGTAAATGCATTTGCTGTCATTGCAATGATTGGTATTGTCTTTGCATCCTCTCTGTCCAAAGACCTTATCTTCTTTGCGGCTTCATAACCATTCATAACTGGCATCATAATGTCCATAAGAATGGCATCAAATTCACCTGGTTCACTTTTTCTGAATAGCTCAACAGCTTCCTGACCATTCCATGCTTTTGTCACGTCAGCGCCTCCATTCTGAAGCACAAATTCAGCGATTTCCATATTCAGCTCATTATCTTCTGCCAGAAGAATATGCAGTCCCTTTATAGATTTTTCTGATACATTCCTCTGTTCTTCACGTTTATCCGCATCTGGATCTATTTTAAACGGAATCCGTATAACAAAGGTAGTTCCTGCTCCTTCTTCACTTTCAAAGGAAATGCTTCCTCCCATTTTCTCGACCAGATTTTTTGCAATTGACATTCCAAGTCCTGTTCCGGCAAATTTTGTACGGCTTCCTGTGTGTTCCTGTGCAAATGGTTCAAACACACATTTCTGGAACTCATCAGTCATTCCGATTCCAGTATCACGACAAACGAATTCTATTGTCGTCATTTCTGGTTGTTCGGATGGGATTTCCATACAGCTGATATAAATATGTCCGTTTTCTCTGTTATATTTCACCGCATTCGACAGTATATTCATCATCACACGTTTCACATACCCTGGACTTCCAATAAAATCCTGGTGTGTGATTTCTTTTTTCTCCCACTCTATCTGGATATTCTGTTCCGCAGCCATCTGCTCAATCACAACAAATACTTCCCTGGAAATACTGCCCAGATTAAATGGAATCTCTTCCAGAACAATTTCACCTGACTCAAGCTTGCTCATGTCCAGAACATCATTTACCAGTTCCAGCAACAGATTAGAGGCCTCTTTAACCTTTATTCTGTATTCCGTCTGTTTCTTTATATCATCCGCATAATGGTCTGCCATATTGACCAGTCCACATATTCCATTGATTGGAGTCCGTATATCATGGCTCATTCGCTGAAGGAACTCGGTTTTTGCCTCATTGGCAGCTTCTGCCTTTTTTGCAGCTATCAGGAGTTCTGCCTTATATTTTTCATCTTTTTCCTGTTCTACTTTCTGATGCATCAGATTAGTTCTATATGTCCAGAACCAAAATGTACTAAACAGCAGGCAATAAAGGAAAATAACACCTGCTACACTTAATGGAAGGTTGTGAAATACTTCTGTATCCGGAAGATATGCATAAATATAATAATCCCTCTGCTTAAGCATGATTCCGTAACATCCGGTTCCTTCATTCTTCAAATGATAAATGTGCTGACTGTCTGTATGCTTTTTCATTTCCTGAATAACCCCGCTGCCAGTTGTATTCTGTCCCAGAAGGCTCTCATCATTACTGGCAACAACTATTCCATCGTCTGCGATAATAATCGTTCCATCTTTCTGGACACTATATCCGTTTAAAAGCCCCTGTATCGTCAGGGTATAATTTCTGGCAAATTCAGGAGATGTGTAATAGTAGATTGCCACAATGCCCGGTGCATCTTTTCTGGCGCAGGCTGCAATATCAATATAGGAACCATCTTCCCTTGTAAACCGTTCTGAATAAGATCTTTCTTCATATCCGGCAAAATCCATGATAATATCTTTTTGCAGATACTCCGTAATCTCATTGGTCAAAGATTCATCCGTGCTGTATTCACAGTCCGTCTTTCCTTCTTTATCCAGTATAATGATACCATCCACCCATAGAGTCTGCAGATTTTCTTTCAGAAAATCCTGGCTCAGCCAACCACCGTTTCCTATTTCCATGTGAATATTTGTACTCATCTGTCTGGCACTTTCAATGGTACGTAAAAGACTTTTAGATTCTGAAGATTCATTATAATGTGTGTAGGTTGAGCACTGCACCTTAACATAGTTTACAATCTCCACCATTCTTTTCTCTGCTTCTGATTTTTCTGCATGGAAGAAATAAAACAGAGAGACTACAGCCACACAGATTCCCATCAGACCTCCAAGCAGCTGGATTCGTTTTTCTTTTTTCTTTCTCTTAATATCCAAAATCATCCACCTCCAGATACTTCTGGGGATCATCCAGATATTTTTCAATAATTTTCAAGGATGTGCCATCCTTACGCATTTCTTCAAGGGTCTTGTCCATCTGCTCACAGATTCCTCTGTCATCATCTTTTGCAAAAGCAACACCTATTCCCGTAATCATCAGCGATTCTTCCAGAATACGAAAGTCTATGTCATAATCTTTCATATACTGGACGATTGATTCCTCGTGTGCGGCAACTGCATCTACATATCCCTTCCCAAGAAATGTATATATCAGCTCCCTGTGTCCAAGACTGATCAGATTTCCCAGTTTATGGATTCTGTCATCCAACCGGTTAAGAAAAATACCTTCCGGTTTGGTTGTGGACTGGACAGCCAGATTCTTTCCCTCCATGTCACTCAGCTTATAGATATCACTGTCCTCATTTACAGCGACCACCTGACGGCTTGCTATGTATGGTCCCGCCCAGCGGTAATCGTCAAGGCGTCCTTCCATAGAAAAACAGCCCATGATACAATCAATCTCGCCACTCTCTACCAGTTCTTTTTTCTTCTCCCAGTTAATCTGGACAACATTCACCTGATATCCCATTCTTTTGAAGGCTTCTGTAGCTAGTTCTACATCTATACCCGTCGGTATACCATCCTCATTCAGATAATTGTATGGGGGATAGCTGTCACTGCCGAGGGTAATAACAGGCTTTTCTGATTCTTCTTTAGTGTTATCTGTGTTTTTACACCCTGCCAGGGTAACTGCTAAAATCCCCGCAAGCAGAATACCTGCAATAACTCTTTTCCCTTTCATTTTCCTTCTATTCCTAACTATGCTTTTCGTTTTTTTAATTTGATTCACTGACATTTTACAGGCCATTTAGCTTTTCATCTCAAACGTCACATCATCAATAATATCATTATTAATGATATTTAATTCTTCTAGTGTATATAACATTTGTATAGTATTCTCAATATAATATTGTTGTTCTTTTTCAAAATATCTTACAAGTCCATTGTAATCTTCTTCATGCTGTGCTTTATTAAGGAATCTATAATACTCTGCTTTATTTGAATCCCTTATAATAACAGGAACTATATCATTGTCTAAACATTGTTTTAATATAATCATCCTTCCAACTCTTCCATTGCCATCCTGAAATGGATATATATTTTCAAATTTTGCATGAAATACAGCTACATCTTTTAACTCTATGCGTTCTTTATTTGTATACGTATTCAATAACTGATGTATTTTTTCTGGCACTTCCTGTGGTAATGCTACATGAATATCACTTACCCTGTTTTCTCTTTTCTTCCATTCTCCTACTGCATAACCATTAGCAAAATCTTCAAAAACACCTTCTTTAAGATTTTTATGCATTCCTTTTATTAAATCCTCTGACAATGGCTCGTCCATATTCTTCATTATATAATTAAACATTTTAAAATGGCCATTCATTTCCTCAATATCCTTAGTCCGGAATATAATATCTGGATTATCTGTATATAATGTTCCTGTTTCAAACATAGATGCAGTCTGTTTTTCTGTAAGTGTGCTTCCCTCTATTTTATTAGAATTATATGCCATACTGCGTTGTGTATATCCATACACACCACTTCTATCCTGTTTTTTAAATTCTATAAATAAACGTTGCTTTAAATGCTCTACAAAATCTTTATTATTCATATATCTTTACCTTATCCCTTCCTATACTTTCTGACATAGTATTATATACTTTATTTTCACTTAAAGCATTAACATCTATCATATTAATCTCAATTCTACAATATTTTTTATTTTTTGCATACGTATATTTATTAAATTCCAGTACATAAATTCAAGTACATTATATCGTAAATAACTAAATATTATAATATTCATCTTTCGACATATACTTTTTAAAGAATTTCTCATGATTATTTTTTAGATGTTATCTTATTTACAGCCTTCTTATATTTTCATTATCTGACTTCTCAATATAAAAAAAATCCTGCAAAGCAGGATTCTTAGCCTATGGTGGTTCTTACACTTATACAACTTCCTCATTAGGTGGAACTCACCATAAATCATACATTTTCATTGTTTCTCTATCTCGATATTCATGCTTTTCATAGTATCCAATCAGCTTGCCACTATCTCTAAGCGCCACCATATATACATCTTTATTCTGCTTCTCATTATGAAATGTATACACAATATTATGGCTTTCGTCCTGTGCAAACCATTCTGTCACCTGTCTTATCTTTTCCTGTGATTCCTTATTATGACATTCCAGCAGGCTTCTGCCAATCAGCTTGTCTCCGCCACGCTTTGCATAATTAACAACTGCAGCTGGATTCATATATATTATTTCATGATTAAGATTGCATATAACGACTGCGGCTCTATCCTGATCTATGATACTTTTAAAATAACTTATATTAATCTCTGACATAAATAATCCTCCTTATAAAATATAATTTTTCTGATATAGTATAACATAATTATTATCTGTTTCCATTACTTAATTTTATCTCAGATCATTTTCATATCATTTTATTTAATAATCCGGTTACTGATGACCCGTTATGTTCAATTTTATGGTCGATATGATTCTAAAATATCCTGTATATCATTATTATTAATGTTTCCGTTCAACACATCACCATTAGGAGAAAAACTAATCGCCCGAACATCAAATATATCTTCTTCATAAGGAGACGAATATGCGACACCATCCTCAAAACACTCACTAAGATATTTCAATGCATTTCCACTCGGAAAAACAATATTCCCACTTCCTATAGGAATATGCAAGTCCTTAAATTTCCCCAATACTTCTTTCGTTTTAAGATTATATGGATTATTATCTTCTTCACTAACAAGCCATGCTGGACTTAATTTAACGGGAATCTTTGATTTCACAACACATTCAGCAAAATATTTTACCGGTTCAAGAGGAATTGTTTCCTGATGAAATGCATCAACAGACAGCAATAAGCTATTTACCCCGCTTTTCTCAAGCATCGTAACCACTTCTTCTATACGTTCCCTTTTTTTAGAAAAAAAGCCATTGGTAATTAACTGTTTTTTTTCGATTCCCATGTCCGTTGCCGTTTTGTGGATAGTGCAAACAACATCCGGATATATCAGCGGTTCACCACCAAAAGTCATCAACGATTCAATTTTATATTTTTCACAAATCTGTCGAACAGACTTCACTGCAAGTTCTGTATCAATATGTCCTTTACAATTTATATGATCACCTTCAGAACAATGTTTACATTTTCCAGTACACGCCATTGTAACAACAAATTCAATTCGATTTAAATTTTTTACATATTCATTCATAAATAAACTACATTCCGTCCAAAATAACATTTTATAATTCGTTTTTTCACCATCTATTCTCCTTCTATAGCATAAAATTATTCATTTAATTCTGCTTCAATTTCTTCAATAGTCGGCGTACTAGCTTTTTGTTTGTTATAATCCTAAATATTCACTTGGTAAAATTGCCTTTATGTCTGATATAGAATAATCCGGCACATTTCTTGTCACAATATAATCTGCACCATAACTCTTTGCACACTCCATCTGTAAGCAGTCCTCAAAATCAGAAAAATCTTCGTTTGCAAGACCAGATAATAATTTTGCTTTGTCTATGCCTTCAACATCAAAAATTGTACATAGACTTGACAATATTTCTCTGCGTTCCTTTGCTGTATAATCTTTTCTTAATATGAAGAACATATTAGATATTGAGTGTGCTGCAATACAGCCTTTTGTATTCCCTTCTGTACATAACATAATTACTTTCTTTGCATCCTCAAAGAATGGCTCTCTTTCCAGAAGATAATCAAGCAGTACATTAGTATCTATCAGAATTTTACCTGCCATACTTATCTTCCCTATAAGAAGCTAATTCTGCAGCATCATCTGTAACAGTTCCCTTTTTGCGTAACTGTTCTAATCTGGCAAATGCTTCTTTCCTTTCGCTATTGGTATCGTTATATAATCCGTTTACCCCTTGCATTATCTGAATCACAAAGGATAATTTATCTTCTGGTATCTTTTCCAGTTCCATCATTGCACTCTGTCTTAACGCTGTCATAGGTCATACCTCCTTTAAAATTCCGAATGAAACGCATGTTTCAAAATTACAAATTATTCACCCTCATTTTGCTTATTCTGCATATTCCTTAATAGGTTCAAGATATTCCTCTGGCACTCTCAATTTTATGTCTTTAATTTTTTCATGTATTTTTTCAAGCTATCTTTCTGTTCATCTGTAGCCTTTGCCAACATTATATCCTCTCTTTCCCTATATATAAATACATATCATATGCTTACATAGTATACATATTCATATATAGTATAACATAATAATTATCTGTTTCCATTACTTAATTTTATCTCATATCATTTTCATATCATTTTATTTAATAATCAGGTTACTGATGAGCTGTTATGGTTCAATCTACTTTTTAACTTCAAAATATCTTTCTTTATTTGCTCAATGACTATCTTAAATTCCTCATCGCTTTTTCCAGTTGGATCTTCAAGTCCCCAATTATCATCAAATGGTCTGCCTGTAAATGGACACCCTACATTACATCCCATTGATATTGCAATATCCGGATCTGGAATATCACTAACCAGCTTACTGAACTGTCCTTCTGCTTCCATATCTATATTATATAATTCCTTCATAATACGGACAGCATCCTGATTAATCTGTGGTTTTGTTTCTGTACCCGCCGAATAACTTTGAAACACATCTGATGCCAGATGTCTTCCAAAAGCCTCAGCAATCTGACTTCTACATGAATTATGAACACAAATAAAAGCTACTTTTACATTACTCATAAAATGGACACCTCTCCTTTATACATTGCTCATTAAAATCTGTGAATCCACATTGCATTTGTTCATATTGCAATGTTACTCCATAATGAGTATTCACATAATCAATACCATTCTTAAATGCTATTTCCATCTACTCAATCCCCATCACATATCCAAACATATACCATCAATAAATCCTATTCACAATAAAATAACTGTTTCGTACTCTTAGGTTTATCAGGAATACTCATTTTTAATATTCCTCTTTCAACTAATGGCATAACATATTTTTTCATAACATATGACACTGAATTTATACCTAAATAATGACAAATTTCATTTCTTGTTCTAGGTGTCTTACAGAATATAATTAAATTTTTCTCTTCGCTGCTTTCAATCATTTTATTATCTTCATTTTCTTTGTATTTATATAACTTAACTATAAAGCAGCCCCTTTCGTCCAAGAATTCTGGTTCAGGTAAATTATATTCACGCATTGCCCTTCTTATAGTAGGAATACCTGAATATCTATTTTCTGTAATTTTCAACACCTCTAGTTCTAATGCAATTATTGGATTTCTCGTGTCTGGTTGTACTTTTCCCAATTGGTCTATTCTTATTCTTCCATATATTCCACCTGGATTTCTAATCTCTATTCTATTTTCAAACACAATAATCTGTATAGGCATGCCTTCTGTATGAATACTATAATCACGATGCACTAATGCATTAAGGATAGCTTCTCTAATAGCTATAATTGGATAATCTGTACGGTCTTTACATTTTCCTGTTTCAGAGTCAACTATTGTTTTCACTCTCATATTCCTATTAACAAATTGTATCGCACCATCAAGCATTTCTGCTATATTTCCTTCAATTCGCTGATTATCCAGAAATCTTTCTCCCATATCCCCAACTTCACCTATTTCATTACCAGGTACAACTGTTGCTATAATACATAACTGCGGAAAATATGCCTGTGGATAAAGGCTAAAATTCATAACCGAACTTAAAGTAATCTTATTATCTCTCTTTATACTCATTAATTCGTATATATCCTCATCTGAAATTGCAGCTAATCTTGGCTTACCCTGTTTTAATAATTGAATATAATTACTCAGCAAATTATAATCTAGTGATGCAAATGTCACTCTATCAACAACTCTAACATCATCCTGATACTTTTTTCTGTATGCCTCATAGCTATATACTTCATATTCTGTCATTGGCTCATCGCTATCACCTACACGTATGTACGAACCTTTTACTACCCCTTTTCCTTTGTAATAGACAGGTCTGTCATAAATATCTGCCCCAGGTATTTCTGCTGAAACAAAAAATTTATTTTCCTTCTCTATAACTGTAAGTAATGGTCTGACAATCGGCTGCATCTGCAAACATTGTTCATTTATTTTCTTTTGGATATCTTGCGAATCATATACCCCCACTTCCTTAAAATCTTGTTTTTCATCTATACCAAATATAATAATTCCACCGTCATCCTGATTGGAAAAACTTGACAATGTATCATATAAATGTGTTGGACATCCTTTTTCAGCACTTTTTAATTCCAATGTTGATGTTTCACATTTATATTTTTGAATATATTTTAGTTTCTCTATTAACTCTTCACTTGTCATTTTAGTTCCTCCTTTTATTTTTTATATAAATCTTAACATTCATTTCATTTATATGCAAGAAACTTAAATTATATTCATTGATTAAATACAATTTTATCTTCATAGCCAAGCTAATTAATTAAACAACTTAAATATCAGCAAATAAACTTAATTTTTAATCAACTAACTTAAATTTTTATCAAAATAACTTAAATTCAAACTCCAACAACTTAAATATTTCAGTTGTTAAAATTCAGATTTAACTTAAATCAAATCAATTTATATCTACTCTTATAAATATATTTAATAAAAAACATTCATTTCAAAAAAAATCAAAATAATATTTATCTCTTATTCTCCCTCTCCAACTCTATATACAACTATCTTCTCCCTCTCAGCCTCTCCGTCCGATACGTCACTGCAATCAATCTCGTGAACAAATGTCACATTATATTCATGTGACAGGCACATAAGATACTCATCTGACGGATAATAACACATAATAAGCATTTCCCTTTGAGCCTCATAATAGCTGTCTATAATATTCGCCAGCACGCTCTTGAATATCTCAATAGAAAATGGATTAAAAAAGAAAAATCTGTCCACATTATCTGCAATCTTAAAACCAACTGCATCTTCACATAGAAATTGTACTCTGTTACCTGACACCGTGTCCGCTTTATTGGCTAACGCCCGGTTATAAATCCGCTCATCATACTCTATACCAATAGAATGACATTTTGTCTGATATGCCATAAAAATGCTTACTCTGCCTTTTCCACAGCCATAATCCAACAATGTATTATTTTTACCTATAAATCCTGTATTAGCCAGTCTTTCCAATACTTCGTATGAGGTTGGTTCATATGGATACCTGAATGTATCTGACCTTGTGTCATCACGTCCAGTTGTCTTTATTCTTAAGAGCTTTTCCCATTCTTTTTCTTTCATTATTAATATCCTCTTACATCAAAATTTCTATAAAATGTATATTTCGTGTATACATATTCATACTAAGTTATATCTATTTATATTAATTGGCTAAGCATCCAAATCATCTGTATTAAGATAATAATATTTCATTCTTATAAAAATATCATCATTTCTCCAAGTTTTATCCATCCTGTCAATAATGATATTCTTTATAAATTAATTTATAATTAATCATATAACTTTTTGTTAAATATAATGTGTTTTAAGATACAAACAACAAGAATACGATGGAAGTATTAACTCTGTTGCTAGTAATATTTGCGGCTCTGTCTTACATAGACGATCATAATAATAAAAAGAAATAGCATCCCACTCGCCCAAGTAGATGCTATTTCAAATTTGATATAAATTCAACTGAGGACAAATCGGAGTCATATCCGATTCACTTTCTAAGTAAATTATATACTAGGGTGCTTGATTTTTCAAGTACCCTTTTTCTTTTAACTATCCAATAAACTGTTCCTTTGCCTCCTCGAAGTCCTTTCTCTCAATCGTAATTTTCAGGTATCTTTCCTGTTCTATCCCGTGTATGCCTTCAATAACCTTCTCCTCAATAATCTCATTGTAGATTCTGCGATAATTATTAAAACCATCATCTCTTTCTGCAATAAGAACCTTATCACGGAGTTCTTCCATATTTTTGTTCTTATTGTTAATCGTAATCTTATAATTATAGTCTAACAAATTTAAAAGATACATATGAATAGTTGTGTTTATTCTGCTAACACTAATAGTATATACATTGACTTGATAACAAAATTTATTTATAATTTTGTTATCAGACAAGGAGGTGTTTTTATGCCAACCATCAAATCAAGTGCTGATTTAAGGAATAATTACAATGAAATTTCTACATTTTGTCATAATTATCCTGAACCAGTTTTCATTACGAAGAATGGAAAAGGCGATCTTGCTGTTATGAGCATTGAAGCCTACGAAGAACTGACCAGCCGCTTTGAACTTTATAGCCAGATTAAGGAAGGAATGGACGATATTGCCACAGGCAACACAAGACCATTTTCCGAAGCTATGGCTGATATCAGGAGCCGTCGCAGCCGATGAGCTATCGGGTTCATATCACTTCCACCGCAGAACACGATATAATGCGGGCTGCGGATTACATCGAATTTACCCTCAAAAATCCCACTTCCGCAGATAATCTGTTAAATGTTGTGACTGAACAGATAGGCTCATTATCCGACCTGCCACAGAAGTTCCGTCTGGTAGATGATCCGGTACTGGCAAGCTGGGGCATTCGTTTTGTGATAGTCAATAATTACCTTGCCTTTTATACGATTGATGAAGAAAAACAGACTGTAATCATCGTCCGTTTTCTCTATCAGAAAAGTAACTGGACTTCCATTCTTCGACAAGGTTTTCCCCTTATTTAAGGAATCTGTTTTATGCAGGTTCCTTTTTTAGTGCATTGCCTTATAAAAAGCCGCACCCGCTATAACCAGCACAAACACGGCTGCAAGTACATGCGTTGGAGCGTTTACCTAGAATCAGATATACATCATATGATAATTTTATGAATGCAGATACTGTAACTAATATGTTTAAGTAGTAGCATAATAATTGGTGGTCAAAATGACCACCATTACTTAAATAGAAAACTTCTTCACTTCCTCCTGTGTAAGCTCAACCAGCTTTTTTCCACATTTTTTTGCATATCTTGAAAGCTCAAGTAAATTCACATGACAAGATGGTGCATTAACATATGGATTTGGCTGTTCAAAGTAGCTCTGCGTCGGAATCTGATTTTCCATAAACTTAGGTCTCGTTCCATTCATAGTGATACACCTCCCATAGATTTTTTGCTTGTTCCTCGTCAATAAAGAACTGGTACTGATGAAGCATTCCCAAATACTCCGCATGGAATACATCTATATAATGTCTTAATAATTCCTCATTAGCGGCAAATCCGTGAATAGCTCCCTCATAGCCCCATTCAATAGATTTATCGGCAGCTATGGCGAATAGATGACCACCTACGCCAACATATTTCTGACTGCCAAACTCATGCCTGTTGTTATGAGGAGCAGTACAAGCCCAATGAAGATAAGCAGCGTGGGAGTCCTTATCGTTTCTGACACCTACCAAGCCTTGGATGGTATTATCATCCTTTAGCGCAAGAGCATATACCTCAACATTCTTTGGTATCTCGTTCCAATTAATATGCCAGCCGTTGGACTTCTGGAATTTCTTAAGGTAAGTGCGGCTTTCGATTTTGAATACGACAGTTTCTCTGATATCGCCTGTTACGGTATCTTTTAGACAGGGAATGATTTCGTCAATCCAAATGTCGATACAACCTTGCTCAATAGCTTTCATGTAATCACTCCTTTATGTTTTATAAAACATCTAACAAGTTAGTTCGAAGTCATAACTTGATTCTAATCCTTTTTTGAAACGATTTGTTTCTCTTTGCCTATAACAAGTATGGCTTGCGAATTACTGAATGGAACAAGCGGCAATTTAGTACCGTACTTTGAAATTACAATATCCACAGCTTCCTTTAAAGAAGCATCATTATAGTGGGGTACGGGATAAAAATCGACAATATTCAATGCATCATATGATTTTAGATTTGGTGCCATAAGGGGATTATCCGTATCTTTTGAATATTCAATATCAGGTGCTACCAAAATTGCGCCAGCAGATTCGCCAATAAATAGTTTTCACGTATTAATTTGTGTTTTAATCAAATTTCCGGTACCTGTTCTATTCATCTCTTGAAGCAGAAAGAAAGTGTTTCCACCAGCAACATAAATATATTCATTATTCTCTAATTTTTTTACTATATCTGAATGAGAAGCTGTGGAAATTTCTAGCTCATAGACAATAAGTCCCATTTTAGCCAATAATTCTTTACTATATCTTATGTGGAAATCTAGTTTGTCTGGTATCGCAGCTGTTGGAATAAATGTTACGGTCTTACCTACAAGATTTTCATTAGCAAAATCTATAAATATTTGAAACACATCCTTAAATAAGGACGATAAAAATAGTTTCTGCATATGCCACACCTCCTCTATTATCCCTCGTTATGACATCGTTCATACGAAACTTCAAATTTATTCATAAGTTAAAACTTGGACAATATTATTGGGAATATTCTTTATCGCTGTCTTTAGAAATACTGGAACTATATTTATATCTTCTAACTTTCCTATAGGAATCCAATATAGATGTTCATTCGGCTGGTCTGTATGTTTGCTATTATGAAGTTCAAAATTAGCATTCTTCATCAAATAGAAAAATACAACTTCATGATAATCTATATTTCTAAAGTAAAAAACCGCTCTTGAATGAATACTAATCTATCAATTTCATAATGAAAGCCAGTTTCTTCATAACATTCTCTAATCACAGCATTACTTGAGGTCTCATTTTGTTGTATTCCACCGCCAACTGTATAATAACAATCATAATCATCACTTTTTGCAAGTAATAGTTTGCCGTCATGAATTATTAATGCGGCTGCTCGTAGAGAAAAATTACCACTAGGATTTTGATATCCAACATCCATAAAAAATTCTCCCTAAATTTTATATAATCGTATATTTTATACTCACCAGAAACCAAAAAATATCAATAAAACTATCAATATACCATAAATTTACAGCAATATTCTGTCTGCTATCTCCTCAATAGATAGACCGCTCGTATCGATAGAATTTTCCATTGATAAAAAATAGGGTAATGATTTTAAGCTTACTTCAAGCCATTCATCCGTTCTCCATTCGCAGTTTTTATCATTTTTCCATCGCTTAATCAGAGTCTCCTTATCGCACATCAGTGTAACGCTTTTAATTTCTATTTGTAGTTTCGAAATCCCTTCTATAATGCTTTGATATACCCATTGATTATCCATCAACCATACCAATACTATCATTTGACACACTGAACATTTTCTATAGTTGTCAATCATATGAAGAATATTATCTATTGCCATAGTTTTTGTTTCACGATTTCCAACAAATGGATGGATATCTAAACACCAATCACCGTCAATAAACGCCGTTCCCTTATTTGTTTCAGCAATATATTTGCCTACTGTAGTTTTCCCAACGCCCATAGGTCCATTTAGAATTATTACTTTCATCTCAAATTCTCCAATCAAGATTAAGCCGTACTTTAGCCAGTTTTAAATTTATTTTTATAGTTGAATTATACCATATTTCCGCCATTTTTTCAATCACAGCCATTAGACATACGTTCTAGTATATGTTTAAAAAGCTCATAAAACATCCTTGTCTCTTCTTCATCAAAATCCCCTACACCAGAGCTTGTAATCATAGAAGTAACGATATTTGTCATATCCTCTTCTGTAATAGTACGTTCATTCTGTATCTCATCACTTTGTGTTTTTATCGATGATAACATCTCTTGAAATTCCGTCTGGCTTATATCTTTTGGTTCGTTACCATAATCTTCTTTTATATCCTTTAGCATAGACATAAAGATATTACGGAGCTTATTCAAATCAGCTTCATCGCCACCAATTTTCGCAGCATTTAGTTGACGAATATCAAGTCTTGCTTCTTTGCCTTTCTCTGGATGGTCTTTGATAAAATCCTTGATACTTGCAGTTGCAAGATTAATTACATCATTTCTTGACTGTATCTTTCACTTTATTTATTGTGCATATGAGATTATTAGCTTACAATATTATAGAGAGGCGTTGATACATATAGATATTGAGATTCAGAAGCCGAATCGCTTCAAAGACTTATTACATAAGATTTAAAATAAATCAGAAGATATATTATTCTCCATTATTCAGAATATACACATTATAAAAAATCTCTTTATAGCCTCTGAATATAAAGGACTGTTTTCAAGATAGTATATAATAGGTGCTGTATCAACAAACACTCTTTTAAAGTCTGTCATTATCTCTCATCTCCCTTATATATTCATCTGCATTTCTGCCTGTTCTGCTCTCTAACTGTTACATATCTATTTCCATATCTTTTTCAAGCTGTCTTTCTGTTCATCTGTATCCTTTACCAACATTATATCCTCTCTTTCCCTATATATGAATACATATAACCATCAACATCAATCTGTATTATATGTACTCATATATAGTATATCTCAATCATCTGTGATTTCCGTAAATTTATTACTGTATGACCATTTTATTCAACAAATTATATGTAATCCTTTTTAATATTCTGCTCTTACACTTCTTATCTATCTGACATATTAAGTGTGGCTCTTGTCTGTGGCTTATAACTGATTCGTTCTGTTTGCCTTCTTCAAGAGTTTGAATCCGTCTGTAAATAAACCCATTGTCTCTAACTTTGCTTTCTTATCTGTGAAAGCCCGCCGGGAACATCACCCAACGGGCTTGTTCCCGACCCTATTGTCAGATACATATGAATAGTTATGTTTATCCTGCTAACACTAATGGTATATTCATTGACCTCATAACAAAATTTGTGTATAATTTTGTTATCACACAAGGAGGTGTTTTTATGCCAACCATCAAATCAAGTGCTGATTTAAGGAATAATTACAATGAAATTTCTACATTTTGTCATAATTATCCTGAACCAGTTTTCATTACGAAGAATGGAAAAGGCGATCTTGCTGTTATGAGCATTGAAGCCTACGAAGAACTGACCAGCCGCTTTGAACTTTATAGCCAGATTAAGGAAGGAATGGACGATATTGCCACAGGCAACACAAGACCATTTTCCGAAGCTATGGCTGATATCAGGAGCCGTCGCAGCCGATGAGCTATCAGGTTCATATCACTTCCACCGCAGAATACGATATTATGCGGGCTGCGGATTACATCGAATTTACCCTCAAAAATCCCACTGCCGCAGATAATCTGTTAAATGTTGTGACTGAACAGATAGGCTCATTAGCCGACCTGCCACAGAAGTTCCGTCTGGTAGATGATCCGGTACTGGCAAGCTGGGGCATTCGTTTTGTGATAGTCAATAATTACCTTGCCTTTTATACGATTGATGAAGAAAAACAGACTGTAATCATCGTCCGTTTTCTCTATCAGAAAAGTAACTGGACTTCCATTCTTCGACAGAGATTTCCCCTCATTTAAGGAATCTGTTTTTATGCAGGTTCCTTTTTAGTGCATTGCTTTATAAGCAGCCACACCCGCTACTGCCAGCACAAACACGGCTACAAGTCCAAGCAGCATATTTCTGGTCTTTTTCTTCACTTCTTCAAATTTCTCCTGCTTCTTTACTGCCGACTTCGATGTTGTAATCTGTGTTTCGGCCTGTTTGCCTTTCTTCTTTACCTGTCCTGTCTGTCCCTGCTCAAACTCTTTAACTGCCAGTTCTCCCTCTGTTGATACATAAGTGAGTATCCTGTTTCCAAACATAAAGTGCAGCTTCTTTCCCATATACTCATAGAAATTCATTCCATTGAACGAATAAAATCATCCAAGTGCTATCGGAGCTACACAAGGAATTGCCACAGGATGCCGTTGCCAGTGCCGCTGAGGTTAATACTTCTCACATAAGCAATATTGAGAATTCTTCATAGTTTTCTCCTGTATGTGTATATTTCATATTATATGTCGGATACCCGCATAATAACTTCCGGCTGATTACCTTTAAATAATATCAAATATGTCAGACAGTTATTGTCATATTGTTTTATTTCATTAAAAAATCAGGCTTTAGATTTCTCCTTCACCTGATTTATTATAAAAAATATAACTTATATTATTCCAGCTCCACTAAACTCATTTGTTATCTAGCTTTAGTTGGTTTGATGATTTAGATATATTACATCTTTTATCTTAGTGTTATGTATATATTGCAGTCTTATAACTGGACAGTTTATGTCACTGCGAAATAAAATGAGAAAAATTTTATAGGAGAATTATATAATGAAAAATCACGAAAATACTATTAACAATTATCTTAAATATTGTATCACTCAGAAAAGATTAGACGAAAAAACAATAAAAGCATATCGTATAGATCTTACTCAATTTTCTAATAAAACCAATAACATAACGCTTGAGCAAATTAATGTTGACATCCTAGAAGATTATATATCATTTTTAAATAACTGTTACAAACCCAAAACAGTTAAACGTAAACTTGCATCAATCAAGGCTTTTTTCCACTATCTTGAATATAAAGACATAATTATTTTTAATCCCTTTAATAAAATGGTTATGCAATTCAGAGAACCTGTAATTTTACCTAAAGTTATCCCACTCCATACCGTAGAGCATTTCCTTTCAACAATTTATAAACAACTAAATGAAGCTGATACACCTTATAAAAGAAAAAATGCATTGCGTGATGTAGCCGCAGCCGAAATCCTCTTTTCTACTGGAATAAGAATATCTGAATTATGTTCTCTAAAACCTCAAGACATTAATCTTTCTACTGGAACAATTCTTATATATGGAAAAGGGGATAAAGAACGTCGTATAACTATTGGAAATAATCAAGTCCTACAAATTTTAAATCAATATAAGAAAACTTATCATTCAGAAATCAATATATGTCATCATTTTTTTGCAAATCAATCCGGTAAACCACTTAATGACCAGGCTGTTCGCCGTATGATAAATAAATATTGTTCCTTAGCTTCAATTGATTTACATATAACGCCACATATGTTCCGTCATACATTTGCCACCAGCCTGTTAGAAGCTGATGTAGATATTCGATATATTCAGGAAATGCTAGGTCATAGTTCTATTAACGTCACACAAATCTACACACATGTTACTACTGCTAAACAGAGAGAAATATTGATAAATAAGCACCCGCGGAAAAATTTTAAATTTTAATTTTTTGATTATATGGAAACAGCAGATACATATTTTTATATTTTATCGATTAATTTTTTACTAGCTTCCTTTTTTGATAGATAATTTTTAGTTATCCGTTAGTTTAAATATATAATTAGAATATAATAAAGGATAATTTAGTATGGATACAACGCTGCTGTTTGATTTTTCGTTTGTAGATAGAAGTAATGAATCAAAGGTATTTGATTCGTTTATAAATGAAAATAAAAAAAATATATTATGGGTTGATGGAAATCATGGTGTAGGAAAGACTAGATTTGTTAAATACAATATTCAAAAATATAAACAATATAAAATATGTTATTTTAATATAAACAATGAAATTACAAGTGAAGATTTTTTAAAAGATTTTATTAAAACTATAGAATCTATAGGTGATATTAACTTTATTTCTTTTATCAAAAAAAATTTTAAAAGTTTTTATAATACGATAAGTGGCACTATTATAAATATTGTAAATAATGTAAGTTTAACTCTATCTTCAATAATAAGTTTAATGTTGGACGTTTCAAATGTTATTATTACTAACGTAGAAGAACAAAAGTCAACAGCATATATAATATATGAATACTTATATAATATTCTCAATAAGACACCTTTATTTATTTGTATAGATAATTTTTCAAGGTGTCCCTTAGATTCTATAGAATTATTTATAAATATTCTGAAGCCAATGCTAATAGAAAAAAATTTTAAGTTATGTATTATCACTTCCGTTGAGGAATATGATGATGAAATAAAAATTCAAATTAGAAGCAATTTTTCAAATAAATATATATATCTTGAAGGGTTTAAAAATGCAGAATTTTTCTATCAAATTCTTAATCCTATTTTTGATATGAGTTCATTTTCTCTTGATGATATACAATATATATGCATTAAATGTCAGGGGGAACCACAAAAATTATCAGTTATTATAAGTAAAATGTTAGATAAAAATGGAATTTGTTTTTTGAATTCAAAAAAAGCTATTATAGATAAAAAAATATTGAAACAAGTACTAAGTAATAATTATATAAGATATTCTGAATCAAATTTTAATATACTTCAAAAGTGGATTCTTTTTTCATTCATTTCATTATATGATGGAGTAAGTATATTAAAAGTTAAAAAATTAGCTATGTATATATCTGAAAATATGTATTTATTTATTGACAGTACTAACGAACAATTTCATAAGCAATTAATGGAACTAGTACAACATAAGCATTTATATACAGATGGTAATATTTTAAGAGTTACACATGATTCTGATTATATAGATTATGTAGATATATATGAGAATTCTTCAATTAAAAAAATTTTTTCTAAATATGTATATGAATTTTTATTAGGCGAAAAAACTATATATAATAGGGATGAATTAATTTGCAAACATTCCAGAATAGCCGAAATATATGATTGGCAAAAAATTAATTATGAATATGGTGAAAAATTATATAACGAAAAGAAATTTTATGAAGCACACAAACTATTTATCAATCTTTATGATAAAAATAATAATTTAAGTGCACATAACTATCTTTTGATGGCATTAAACGAATATGAAAATGGATATTATGATATATGTTTAAATATTTTTAAAAATATAGTTTTGGATGATTTGAAAGGGAAAATTGATAACTATTTGTATTATTTCAATTACGGAAAATGTATTTATAATAATAGTGGAAATATAAATTTAGCATTAGAAAAAATAAAAATAGCACTTAATTATGTTAATAAAGAGGATGAAGAGTATTATAAAATTCAAAACTATTTGCATATGTTATTTATAGAAATTCCTGATGGGTATGAAGAATCAAAAAAAATTTTTTATGAAATAAAAAGCCAATGTGAATATAGATTTCCAATAATTTGGGCTAATACAATGCGTGGATGTCATAATTTTATAGAGGATTATGAGGAAGCAATAGACATTTTAAATAGAGCTGAGAAAATTTTATTAAATCCGTTAGAAAAATGGTATATAAAAAATACAGAGGGGTTTGTAAATATAAGAAGTGGTAATATTAATACTGCATTAAGGATTTTTCAAGACTCATATAACAATATTAAAGAAATAAAACCATATGAAGCATCATATGCTGGTAATAATTATGCGGTATGTTTAATGATTAAAGGTGAATATGATTTAGCAAAAGATGTTTTAGAAGATGCACTATTTTGGAATAAAACAAATTATGGCAAATTATTTTTAAATGTACATTATATGATGTGTAATATATTTCTCGGAAATGATATATTAGCGAAAGAATCTATGGAATATTTAACAAAATATTTAGATAAAAATAATCCAACTGATAATATTATATTGAGAAAATTATATATGAACTTAGCTCTTGCATTTAAATATCAAGGTAATAATCTTGAAAGTAATATATATACGAAAAATGTGAAAAAATATGTAATAAATACATCAAGTGAATTTAGATATAATAAATTAATTGATGTAGAAACTAATGCAATAGATAACAATATATATTATTCATATTCTAAATTTGATCCATGGTTTGTTGTTTATGCACATGATTAATTAGTATCCATTTATTAAATTATATTAATTTAAATCTAATTAAATGGCTATAAATGGGTAATAAAAATGACCTCAAAATAATTAAATATGTTCTATTTTTTATCAAATTTTAAATATTATAAAGCAAAACAAATTTAGAACATAGTCAGAGTTATTAGAAAATAAATATTTTGTTAGAAATATTTCGTTGAATTAAATATATTTTATGATTATATTTAATCTCAAATGTAAAAACAAATCGCTGATGTGGCGATTTGTTTTTTAATAAATAAAAAATTATATAATAAAGCTATTTATTCTTTTATTTATAACGGAAAGATATATGTTTACCATTTGTTCAAAGGAAAAACCTCTTTTTTGAGCAATAAATCCAATTTCACTAGTAGAACTAAAACGTGGAGCTGAATTTGCTTCTAAAAAATATAAATTATTTTTAGTGTAATCATAACGATAATCTATACGGCATATATCTTTAGCTCCTAAAAAATCAAAAATTTTAATAGAAGTTGTTTTAATTATATTTAATACATCATATGATAGATATTCCTCATTAAAATATAAAGTCCTTAACTTATTTACTTTTTCATCAACACCATAAACAGCAAATGGAGATTTATTATCTAATTCTGATATAATTACATCATTAATACTATAATTATATTGATTACCAATTATATAATTTGTCAAGTCTATACCACTTACATATTCTTCGATAATTGCTTCTCCAAATATATTAACAATTTTATTTATCATATAACAGAGTTCTTTTTCTGTATGACATACATTTTCATTAGAAATACCTAAAGATGATCCCTCACAATTTGGTTTTACAAAAATAGGATAATTCCATGATGATATCATTGATTTATTATATTGGATTTTTTTATTTATTACAAAAGATTTAGGCATACAAATATTAATATCTTTAAGTAAAAGTTTGCAATAGTGTTTATTATTCATAATTGTGGTTGGAAAAACATCTGAACCACTATAAGGCACATTTAGAATATCTAATAAAATAGGAGCTTGTACACGACTATATTGTTGTTCCATTCCATCCGTGAAATTAATAAAACAACAATTTTCGAACGTTCTATTTTGTTCTATGGCATTTATTAATTCAGGAATGCCACCAAAATATTCACACATATATCCATTTGATATAATTGCATTTGTTACTTCGTCTATATTTTTTTTAGACGGATGATCATTATACAAATTATCGTTATTTATATATTCATTTTTAAAGTTCTCTCTACAATCACTTAAAAGATAATATTTCATATTCAATCTCCTTTAAAAACAAAATATTTTTGTATATTTAATTGCATATAGTACAACTAACGGATAACTAAAAATTATCTATCAAAAAAGGAAGCTAGTAAAAAATTAA
>ONZS01000301.1_pt1 | contig 50944 bp, 43 predicted proteins | sample 1670921 | NCBI WGS metagenome assembly ONZS01 (sample SAMN06348104, study PRJEB24527) | human gut metagenome | biome: human gut; feature: ankylosing spondylitis patient; material: feces | host: Homo sapiens | place: China | collected 2015-10 | reverse complement strand
CCTCAGAGCGGTCAAAGCCGCCCCGCCGCCGTATGTTCCACTCGTTTTCCGCTCCCAATCATACCATAAAAAAACAAGATTTGCAAGAGAAAGAGAATTTTGATATACTTATCCTATATATTGCCCGCGCTGGAGGTGGGAAGATGAAGCTCTATTTCAAGGTCCCGCCCGAGGCGGATGGGGCACTGCTGCGCAGTTTTCTGCGCCGGTGCAGCGTCTCTGCCGACCTTTCCCGGGCTGTGAAGTTCCGGGGCAGCGGCTTTTTTGCCGACGGCGTGCCTATTCTGGCCAACCGCCGGGTCGAGGCCGGGCAGGTCATCTCCTTCGAGCTGCCGCCGGAGGGGGAGGGCGTCGCGCCGCAGAGCGGCATCCCGGTGAACGTCGTCTATGAGGATGCCTTTGCCCTCGTGCTGGAAAAACCGCCCCGCCTCGCCGTGCACCCTACCCTGAACTACCCGCTGGGCACGCTGGCGAACGGCTATGCAGCATGGGCGGCCCGGCGGGGGAACAGCCCGGTCTTCCGCCCGGTGAACCGGATCGACAAGGATACCAGCGGCCTCGTGCTGGCGGCGCAGAACGGCTACGCCGCCCCGCTGCTGGCCAGACGGGTGGAAAAGCTCTACTACGCCGTCGTGGAGGGGGAGCTTCCCCTTGGCCCGGGCGTCATCGACGCGCCCATCGGACGGCAGGGCGGGAGCATCATCGGCCGCTGCGTCACGCCCGACGGCAAGCCCAGCCGGACGGAGTATACTGTTTTAAAGGCAGAAAACGGCCTCAGCCTCGCGGCCTGCGTGCCGGTGACGGGCCGCACCCATCAGATCCGGGTGCACTTTGCGTCCATCGGCCACCCGCTGGCCGGAGATGACCTCTACGGTGGGAGCCGGGCACGCATCGGACGGCAGGCCCTCCACTGCGCCCGCCAGACGTTCCGGGTGCCGCGCTGTGAGGCGCTGGAAGACGGAATCTGCATCGAAGCGCCGGTGGACGAGACGACCCTGCGCACGGTGACGGTGGAAAGCCCGCTGCCCGCCGATATGGCGCAGCTCTTCCGCTGAATTTGTGAATTTCGTGAAAAGTAAGTGAAAGCTTGGCCCAAATTTTGTGTCAATGCTTGTTTCGGCGTGGGCAGGGTGTATAATAAACAGAGTATACTTGTAAAAAAAGCTGCACTTATGCGGCAGTATGTCGATATGAGAGATAGATCAGAATCTCCGGAAGATACAGGAAGGAGCATCCTTTTTGCTGGAAGATAAAACAACTGAAACGCGGCAGGACGTGCCGACCGCTGCGCCGCAGCACAGCGGTTTCCGCGCAAGGCTGCGCTCACGGTGGGCGCAGTTCCAGTGCGTCCATCTGCTGCGCCGCCACCGGCGCTTCCGTCTCCGCCGCCATCGGCTGGACAGCGCAGCCAAGAAGCTGGGAGCTTCGCCGCTGGCGGCACGCATCGGCGCAGTGCTCTATGCACTGGGCTTTGGTGCAGAGTATGCTGCAGTGCGTGCCGGGCGCGGCATCAAGCACTTGGCCCTCTTGGGCGTCCGGGGCATCTGCCGCTTTGCAAAAGACCTGACCGAGACGGCTTTCCCGGGCGCGGCACAGGTCGTCAAGGATCTGTTTGGCCCCTTTGTGCTGCTGGTGAAGGGTACGGTGGCCCTTCTCATCCACGCCCACCGCATCCACCGGGAAAAAGGCCTTGGCGCGGCACTGAAGGCCAGCGCCCACTATCTCGCCAGCGGCGTCCGCCGTAACCTCCGGCTGCTGCCCCGGATGGCGATGTACATCCTGCCGGTCTGTGCGCTGGCGCTGAGCAGCATGGTGTTTGAATATGTCATCAACCAGCCCTACGCGCTGGCCGTGCAGGTCAACGGCGAGACCGTGGGCTATGTGGCCAACGAGGATGTCTTCAATACGGCCCGCGAGGACGTGATGGAGCGTATCAGCTACGCAGGCTCCGATAAGACGGAGCTGACCATCGAGCCGGGCTACACCATCGCCGTCGCACACCATATGCTGGACGAGAGCGAGATGGCCGACGCCATCATCCAGAGCGCAGGCGACCAGATCGGTGAGGGCACGGCCCTGTATCTGGACGGTGAGCTGACAGCGGTATGCAGCGACGGCGATGCACTGCGCGCGTACTTCACCAGCCGTCTGGAACCCTACGAGGTTCCCGATGACCCCAACGTGAGTGTGGGATTCAACAAACAGGTCACACTGGAGGACGGCCTTTACTTCAAGGACAGCCTGCAGGATTATGCGGACGTCGAGAAGGAGCTTTCCGACGTCAAGCAGGCCCAGAAGGTGTACACGGTCAAGACCGGCGACACGCTCTGGGACATTGCCCATAAGAATGACCTGACCTTCCGGGAGCTGTGTGCGCTCAATACGAACTTCAAGGGCGAGCCGCTGAACGAAAATTCCAACATCCGTGAGGGCGATGAGCTGATCGTCACCAAGGAAGAAGCAGCCCTCGAGGTGCGGATCACCCGCATCGAGACCCGGGAGGAGGAAGTCGCTTTCGCCATCGAAACGACCAGATCCAACGAATATACGAAGGGCACCACCAAGGTGCTGCAGGAGGGCCAGAACGGCCTGCGCCGCGTGACCTTCCAGAACGTCTACGACACAAACAATGTCCTCGTGGAGCAGACCATCCTCTCTACTGAGGTCATCAAGGAGCCGGTGAACAAGAAGGTGGTGCAGGGCACCAAGAAGGTGACGTCCAGCACCAAATTCATCACCGGCAGCGGCCAGTTCATCTGGCCTGTGCCGAATTACCGCTACTGCTCGCGCTGGTATGGCGGACGCCACCGGGGCGTGGACATCTGTGCCCCGGCGGGCACGCCCATCTACGCCTCCGCAGGCGGCACCGTCACCAAGGCGGGCTACAACAAGGCCGGTGCGGGCACGGGCTATGGCTACTCGGCCATCATCAATCACGGCGGCGGCTACAGCACCGTGTATGCACACTGCCTGTCCCTGACTGTCAGCGCAGGCCAGACCGTCAAGCAGGGCCAGCTCATCGGCTATGTGGGCAGCACGGGCCGTTCCACCGGCAACCACTGCCACTTTGAGGTCCGTCTCAATGGTTCGTACATCCCCCCGCAGAACGTGTTCCCGGGGAAGAAATAATTTTATAAAAAGGAGAAATTTATTATGGCTACTCCTCACATCAGCGCCGAAAAGGGCGATTTCGCAAAGACTGTCCTGATGCCGGGCGACCCCCTGCGCGCAAAATTCATTGCAGACACCTTCCTGAAGGATGTCCGTCAGGTGACGGGCGTGCGCGGGATGCTGGGCTTCACCGGTACCTACGAGGGCCGTCCCATCAGTGTGATGGGCAGCGGCATGGGAATGCCTTCCATCGGCATCTACTCCTATGAGCTGTTCAAGTTCTACGATGTGGACAATATCATCCGCATCGGCTCCGCCGGCAGCTACACCGACAGCGCCAAGCTGTTCGATACCGTGCTGGCCACCGGTGCGGTCAGCGAGTCCAACTATGCCCGCGTCCAGAGTGGCAACGACCACGACATCACCTTCCCCAGCGAGGAGCTGAACGACAAGCTGCGTGCCTCCGCCAAGAAGCAGGGCATCAAGCTCATCGAGGGCAACATCCATTCTTCCGATGTCTTCTATCGTCAGCCCTCCGACGCAAAGCCCACCTACTGGGAGCTGCTGCGGGATGAGCGCGGCTGCCTCTGCGTGGAGATGGAGAGCTTTGCGCTCTTCGCCAACGCCGAGGTGCTGGGCAAGAACGCTGCCTGCCTGCTGACCATCTCGGACAGCTTCGTCTCCCCGGAGATCACCACCGCAGAGCAGCGCCAGAAGAGCTTCACCGACATGATGAAGGTCGCGCTGGGGGCGGAGTACTAAGAGCTTTTGAACCAAAGGGGGCCGCTGTGTTTTGCAGCGGCCCTCTTTTTCGACGCAGAGGCGGCTCTTTGCTTGCACTTCTGAAAAGAATGATTTATACTTAAAAAAATGCTTCGCCCGTCAGGGCGAGGAACGCTATCCATGCAAATTGCAAAAAGGAGAACCGACCATGACAAAACTGACTCTGGAAGAAAAGCAGGAGCTGATCCGGATGGCTCTTGCGGCCCGGGAAAAGGCCTATGCGCCCTACAGCGGCTTTATGGTGGGTGCAGCCCTGCGGGCCGGGGATGGCCGCATCTTCACCGGCTGCAATGTGGAGAACGCCGCCTTCACCCCCACCAGCTGCGCTGAGCGGACGGCACTGTTCAAGGCTGTGGCGGAGGGCGTGACCAAGTTCACCGACATCGCGGTGGTGGGCTCCCGCCGGGGCGAGGTCAACAAGCAGATCACCTCGCCCTGCGGCGTCTGCCGTCAGGCACTGTTCGAGTTCGGCGGCCCGGAGCTGAATGTCATCATGGCAAAAAGCCCGGAGGACTTCATCGAGCGCAGCATGGACGAGCTGCTGCCCTTCGGCTTCGGCCCCTCCAATGTGGCGGGCAACAAGGCTGTGGAAGACTGAACGCTGCTGCGAGAAAAAAGCCGGGAGGAGCGGATTTTTCAGCATAAGTGTGATTTTTATACAATTTTGATAAAATTTTTGTAAATGTTTTGTAATCGAAAAAGGCTTGCATCTGTCATTTCTTCCCGCTATACTTGAGCCAGTAAATGTGCAAATGCGCACATTTCGTCAATAAGACGCGATTATATTAAAATAAAAGGAGAGTTTTCATTATGATGATTTCTCGTCGTAACTTTCTGGCAGTGGCTGGTGCCGCTGCTGCTGCCGCTGCTCTGACTGCCTGCGGCGGTTCTTCCTCTTCCACCGCTTCCTCTGCAGCTGCTTCCACCAGCACTGCCGCTTCCACCGCTGAGGGCGGCGAGAAGATCGTGAAGGTCGCTCTGACCTGCGATACCGGCACCATCGACGATGAGAGCTTCAACCAGGCCTGCTGGACCGCTGTTTCCGGCTACATGGGCGATGACTGCCAGTACTACATCCCCGAGGCTGACGCTTCCGATGAGGACCGCGAGACCATGATCCGTCAGGCTGTCAACGACGGCGCTGATGTGATCGTCTGCGTCGGCTACCTGTACGGTGCTTCTCTGGCATGGGCTGCTGACCAGTATCCCGATGTCAAGTTCATCGCCATCGATGTGACGCAGGGCGATATCGGCACCGATGCCATCCCTGCCAACTGCTACTGCATCACCTTCAAAGAGGAGCAGGCAGGCTATCTGGCAGGCTACGCCATCGCAAAGGACGGCAAGACCAAGCTGGGCTTCCTGGGCGGCATGGCTGTTCCCGCTGTTATCCGTTACGGCTACGGCTTCGTGCAGGGCGCTGATGCCGCTGCTGCTGAGCTGGGCCAGAACATCGAGATCAACTACTTCTACGGCGGCCAGTTCTACGGTGATGCAAACATCACCTCCCGTATGGAGGGCTGGTACTCCAACGGCACTCAGGTCGTCTTTGCCTGCGGCGGCGGCATCTACACCTCCGCTGTTGAGGCTGCTCTGAAGAACAACGGCTATGTCATCGGCGTTGACGTTGACCAGAACTACATCGGTGTCAACGGCATGGCAGACGGCTCCTTCGCTTACAACCCCTTCATCACCTCTGCAATGAAGGGCCTGACCGAGGCTGTCAACACCGCTCTGTCCGACATCGAGGCAGGCGATTGGGGCGACATCGCTGCTTCCAACGGCAACTTTGGTCTGGAGGACGGCGACTACGTCGGCCTGCCCACCGATGCTGACAGCTGGAACTTCGAGACCTTCACCACCGACGAGTATGAGGCTCTGAAGAGCAAGATCAAGAGCGGCGAGATCGTTGTGGACAACAACTCTGACGACAGCACCAAGCCCACCGTCAGCGAGTTCACCACTGTCAACTACATCCAGTAATCAAGGCTTTCCCGGGCGGGACGCTCTGCAAAGGGCGTCCCGCCTTTTTTGTATGCTTTTGGACGGCAGGAGAGGGTCGTTTGGCAGATTGCACAAAAGTAATACTTATGATGTAGCAAAACACTAAATTTTCAAAAAGAAGTGTGCAAAACGACAAAAATACGGTATAATGGTCATTAGAATAGTATAAGTGTCGCTTGGACACGAAAGGAGAGTGAGCAGATTGGCAGAGGATTTTGTGATCGAGATGCTCCATATCACCAAGGAGTTCCCGGGCATCAAGGCCAACGACGACATTACCCTGCAGCTGCGAAAGGGCGAGGTCCATGCCCTGCTGGGCGAGAACGGTGCAGGCAAGAGCACGCTGATGAGCGTGCTGTTCGGCCTGTATCAGCCGGAGGAGGGTAAGATCCTCAAGAACGGCAAGGAGGTCGCCATCCGCAACCCCAACGATGCGAACGCACTGGGCATCGGTATGGTCCACCAGCACTTCAAGCTGGTGGAGTGCTTCAGCGTGCTGGACAACATCATTCTGGGTGTGGAGCCGAACAGGATGGGCTTTTTGCAGAAGGCCGAGGCCCGCAAGAAGGTCGTGGCCCTGAGCGAGAAGTACGGCCTGCGCGTTGACCCCGATGCCCTCATCAGCGACATCTCGGTGGGTATGCAGCAGCGCGTGGAGATTCTGAAGATGCTCTACCGCGACAACGAGATCCTGATCTTTGACGAGCCTACCGCTGTGCTGACCCCGCAGGAGATCGACGAGCTGATGGAGATCATGCGCGGGTTCAAGAAGGAGGGCAAATCCATCCTTTTCATCACCCACAAGCTCAACGAGATCATGGCGGTCGCCGACCGCTGCACCGTCCTGCGCAAGGGCAAGTACATGGGCACCGTGGACATCAAGGACACCACCAAGGAGGAGCTTTCCCGCATGATGGTCGGCCGCGATGTCCAGCTTCAGGTCGATAAAAAGCCCGCCCACCCGGGCGAGGTCGTGCTGGACGTGGAGGGCGTCACCATCCACAACGACCAGCGCAAGAAGGACTCCGTCAAGGACGTCACCTTTCAGGTCCACGGCGGCGAGATCGTCTGTCTGGCGGGCATCGAGGGCAACGGCCAGACCGAGTTCGTCTACGGTCTCACGGGCCTCGAGAAGCTGTCGGGCGGCAAGATCATGCTGGACGGCAAGGACATCACCCACGCCAGCATCCGCCAGCGCTCCAAGGACGGCATGAGCCACATCCCCGAAGACCGCCACAAGCACGGTCTGGTGCTGGATTACAGCCTCGAGAACAATATGGTGCTCCAGCGCTACTGGCAGCCCGAGTTCCAGAAGGGCGGCTTTATCCGGTCCGAAAAGATCCGCGAGTATTCCGACAAGCTCATCGCCCAGTATGACGTCCGCAGCGGTCAGGGCAGCGCCACCATCGTGCGCAGCATGTCCGGCGGCAACCAGCAGAAGGCCATCATCGCCCGTGAGATCGACAAAGACCCCAAGCTGCTGGTGGCTGTTCAGCCCACCCGCGGCCTCGATGTCGGCGCCATCGAATACATCCACAGCCAGATCGTCGCCGAGCGCGATAAGGGCAAGGCTGTCCTGCTGGTCAGTCTCGAGCTGGATGAGGTCATGAATCTGTCCGACCGCATCCTCGTCATGTACGAGGGCGAGATCGTCGGCGAGTTCGACCCCAAGACCACCACTGTGCAGGAGCTGGGCCTCTACATGGCCGGCGCACGCAAGCAGGGAAAGGAGAACAATTAAATGAACAAGAAAAAACTTTCCCACAGCAACCTCAACAGCTCCATCACCAGTGTGCTGGCCGCGCTGCTGTGCATCGTCATCGGCATGGCTGTGGGCTTCCTCGTGCTGCTGGCCATCAATCCGGCTCACGCATGGGGCGACGGCTTTGTCCGCATCGTCAAGGGCGGCTTCCATGATGCGCCCTACGGCGTCGGCAAGGAGCTGGCCAACGCAGCCCCCCTCATCATGACCGGCCTGTCTGTGGCCTTCGCGTTCAAGACCGGCCTGTTCAACATCGGTGCAGCCGGTCAGTACACGCTGGGCGCTTACGGCGCACTCTACTGCGCCATCATGCTCAAGATGCCGTGGTTCGTCTGCCTCATCGCGGCCACCATCCTCGGCGGCATCTGGGGGGCGATCCCCGGCTTCTTCAAGGCCTACTTCAACATCAATGAGGTCATCACCTCCATCATGTTCAACTGGATCGGCCTCTATCTGGTCAACGAACTCATCTACCAGAACGGCACCGGCCCCATGTACGATGTGCGCAACACCCGCACCCTGAATCTCGGAAAGAGTGCCGAACTGTCCAAGTCCCTCATCCCGGATTTCGGCCTGAACAAGATGTTCCAGACCAACAGCACCACCATCGCCATCTTCCTCGCAGTTGCGGTGGCCATCCTCATCTGGGTCATCCTGAACAAGACCACCTTCGGCTATGAGCTGAAGGCCGTCGGACTGAACAAGAGCGCAGCCCGCTATGCTGGCATCAACGAGAAGAAGAACATCATCCTCTCGATGGCCATTGCAGGCGCACTGGCCGGTTTCGGCGCAGGCCTCTACTACCTGTCCAATGTGTCTCAGTGGAACCCGCTGAACTCCACCAGCCTGCCCGCCATGGGCTTCAACGGCATTTCCGTGGCCCTGCTGGCAAGCTCCAACCCCATCGGAACCATCTTCTCTGCGATCTTCATCTCCCACATCTCGGTCGGCGGCTCGTTCCTGTCCACCAAGTACTATCCGACGGAGATCTCCGACCTCATCAGCGGCATCATCATCTACCTGTGCGCATTCTCTATGCTGTTCCGGGGCAAGATCCACGCCCTGCTGTTCCGAAATGCGGACAAGACCAACGTGAATGCAGAGCCTGCCCCTGCTGAGACCGAAACCAAGAAGGAGGGCAAGTGATATGCTGCTTCTCATCAAGTATACCCTGCTGTATGGCATCGTGCTGATGCTGGTCGCTCTGGGCGGTATGTTCAGTGAGCACTCCGGCATCATCAACATCGCACTGGAAGGCATCATGGTCATCGGCGGCGTGGCGGGCGTCCTTACCCTCACCATGCTGCCTGCAGGCCTGCCTGCGTTTGCTACCGTCCTCATCGCTGTGCTGGTGGCGGCCCTCGCCGGTATGGTCTACAGCCTGCTGCTGGCTTTTGCCTCCATCAACCTGAAGGCGGACCAGACCATCGGCGGCACGGCCCTGAACCTGCTGGCGACGGCCATCGCCGTGGTCATCGCCAAGTATTTCAGCACGAGCGGCAGCGCCAAGCTGAACTACTCCAACAAGCCCTTCCTGTTCAGCATCGGCGGCTTGGAGCTGAGCATCTTTGTCCCGCTGGGCATCGTCCTGCTCATCGTCAGCTATGTCGTGCTGTACAAGACCCGCTTCGGCCTGCGTCTGCGCGCCTGCGGCGAGCATCCTCAGGCAGCGGACTCTGTGGGCATCAATGTCTACAAGATGCGCTATGCCGGTGTCGTCATCTCGGGCGCACTGGGTGCCATCGGTGGTCTGGCCTACATCGTGCCTCCCGTCCAGACGTGGAACTTCGAGGTCGGCGTAGCTGGTGCAGGCTTCCTTGCAATGGCCGTTATGATCTTCGGTCAGTGGAAGCCCTTCAACATCTGCGGCGCGGCCATGTTCTTCGCCGTCTTCAAGAGTCTGGCCAACATTGCCGACTCCACCTTCCTCGCACAGTTCCACTGGTCCAGCAACATCTACAACATGATGCCCTTCGTGGCATCGATGGTCATTCTGGCCTTCACCTCCAAGAACAGCATGGCTCCCAAGGCCGAGGGCATCCCCTACGACAAGGGCTCCCGCTGATCCGAGGGCGTTTTTTCGGGGCGCAGCTGCTTTTCCGGGCGGCTGCGCCTTTTTTGTTCTTTTTTCAACAGATTCCACAAAACAATGCTTGCTTTTGCGGAAGGATTTGCTATACTTGAAGTACAATGTCATACTTATTGCCGACGACAGAGCGTTGGCGGAGAATACGATTTAGGAGCGTGACCTTATGCGCATTTACGATCTGATCGCAAAAAAGCGGGACGGCGGCACCCACAGCCGCGAAGAACTGGAAGCCATCGTCAACGGCTTCGTCAGCGGCGAGGTGGCCGATTACCAGATGGCGGCATGGATGATGGCCGTCTATCTGCGGGGCATGACCGACGAGGAGACCGCCGAGTTGACTGATGTGATGGCCCACAGCGGCGTCATGGTCGATCTTTCGCCCATTCCGGGCATCAAGGTGGACAAACACTCCACCGGCGGCGTGGGCGACAAGACCACGCTGGTCATCGCGCCCATCGTCGCGGCCTGCGGTGTCAAGATCGCCAAGATGAGCGGCCGCGGACTTGGCCACACCGGCGGCACCATCGACAAGATGGAGAGCGTCCCCGGGACGAAGACCGCCCTCTCGCAGGAGGAGTTCTTCGCGCAGGTGAACAAGATCGGCCTGTCGGTCATCGGCCAGAGCGAGGGGATCGCCGTGGCGGATAAGAAGATGTACGCCCTCCGGGACGTCACCGCCACCGTCAGCTGCATCCCCCTCATCGCGTCCAGCATCATGTCCAAGAAGCTGGCCTCTGGCTCAGACGCCATCCTGTTGGATGTCACCACCGGCACCGGCGCATTTATGAAGACCGTGGAGCAGAGCATCGAGCTGGCCAAGCTGATGGTCTCCATCGGCACCCATCACGGCCGCCGCGTCGCCGCTATGATCACCGACATGGACACCCCGCTGGGCCGCAACATCGGCAACAGCCTTGAGGTCATGGAGAGCATGGACGTGCTCAAGGGGCACGGCCCCGCCGACCTGACCGAGGTCTGCCTGCAGCTGGCGTCGAATATGCTGGTGCTGGCCGACAAGGGCACCCCCGCCGCGTGCCGCGCCATGGCCGAGGCTGTCCTCGCGGACGGCTCTGCCTATGCAAAGTGCAAGGAGATGTTCGCGGCGCAGGGAGGCGACATCCGGGTGCTGGATGACTACAGCCTCTTCGAAAAGCCCGCCGCCAGCTATGAGCTGCTGGCCGAGGAGGACGGCTACATCATCGCCAACGACGCCGAGAAGATCGGCTCGGCCAGCGTGCTGCTGGGCGCAGGCCGTCAGAAGAAGGGCGACCCGCTGGACTTTGCCGCCGGCATCACCCTCCACAAGAAGCGCGGCGACTATGTCCATAAGGGCGAGAGCCTCGCCACCTTCTATGGCGCAGCCGACAGATTCGCCGCCGCCGCCGCCGAGTACCGCAGCGGCCTCGTCTACGGCCCCGAAAAGCCCGAAGAGGCCCCGCTGGTCTACGCCCTCGTCACCAAGGACGGCGTGGAGCGGTACGAATAAAGCCTGCAAAAACGCCTGACAGCCCCGGGGTGTGTGCACTCCGGGGCTTCTTTTTCGCCGAAATGGCGCTTTGCGGTGGATAAAACAGGCAGAAAGGCCGATTCTGTAGATATTTGGCCGGAGATGTGCTATAATCGATTCAATAGCGCCCAAACGGCGCAGGAGAAGAGAAAGGGTTATTCTATGAAGATCGTTTTGGTGGGCGGCGGCAAAGTCGGCACAGCGCTGGCGCGGCAGCTCAGTGAAGAGGGTCATAATGTGACCGTCGTTGATACGAACAAGGCCCGTGTGGAGCATATCGGCGAATCCTACGACGTGATGAGCATCCTTGGCAACGGCTCGTCCATCACCACCCTGTCTGAGGCGGGCGTGGAGGATGCGGATGTCTTCATTGCAGTCACCGGCTCAGACGAGCTGAATCTGCTGTGCTGTATGTTCGCAAAAAAGGCGGGCCACTGCCACGCCATCGCCCGTGTGCGCAACCCGTCCTACAGCCATGAGCTGGACTTTATCAAGAAGCAGATCGGCATCTCGGCCATCATCAACCCTGAGATGGCAGCGGCGAAGGAGATCTCACATCTGCTGCGTTTTCCGGGTGCAAGCAAGATCGACACCTTTGCGGACGGGCGCGTGCGGCTCATCAAGTTCGCCCTGACCGAGCAGCAGGGGCTGGACGGTGTGGCCATCCATGAGATCCCCACCAAGCTCAAGAGCGACATTCTGGTCTGCGCCGTGGAGCGTGACGGCGGGGTCATCATCCCCAACGGCAACTTCGTGTTGAAGAACGGCGACCAGGTCACCTTCCTCGCTACGCAGGAGAAAGCCCACGAGTTCTTCCAGCGCATCCATATGCCGGTGCGGCCGGTGCGCAATGCCCTCATCGTGGGCGGCGGCGCCATTGCCTATTACCTGAGTCAGGAGCTGCTGGAAAACCACATCCGCGTCCGCATCGTGGAGCGCGACCCTGCCCGCTGCAATGTGCTGGCCGAGTCCCTGCCCGAGGCACAGATCCTCAATGAGGATGGCTCCAACCGCGATTTCCTGCTCTCGGAGGGTCTGGAATCCACGGAAGCCTTCGTGGCCCTGACCAACATCGACGAGGAGAATGTGCTGCTGACCCTGTTTGCCAAGAAGCACTCCAAGGGCAAGCTGGTCACGAAGATCAACCGCCTAGAGTTCGACGACATTCTGGCCGGGCTGGATTTGGGCAGCACCGTCTACCCCAAGTACATGACCTGCGATTACATCGTGCAGTACGTCCGTGCATTGCAGAACGAGGCCGGCAACAACATCAAGACCCTCTACCGCATCCTTGACGACCGCGTGGAGGCGCTGGAGTTCACCGTCCACGAGGAGAGCCGGGCCACCGGCGTGCCGCTGAGCCAGCTGCATCTGAAAAAGAACCTGCTGCTCTGCTGCATCACCCGAGGCGACCGCATCCTCATCCCCCGCGGCGGCGACCGCATTCAGGTGGGCGACAACGTCATCGTCGTCACGCTGGAGCACGGCCTGCACGACCTGCGGGACATCGTGGAAGGGTAACGGGGGACAGGACGTATGAATTATGCGATCGTCTTTCGTCTGCTGGGCTATATCCTGATGATCGAGGGCGTGCTGCTGCTGCTTCCGGCGGTGACGAGCCTCATCTACGCCGAGTGGGCTGTCATGGGCGTGTTCCTGCTGACGGCGGCCATCAGCGCGGCGCTGGGCTTCGGGCTGCGCACCATCAAGCCCCGCAGCAAGGTGTTCTATATGCGGGAGGGCTTCGCGGCCACGGCGCTGAGCTGGATCGCCATCAGTATCGTAGGCGCTGTGCCTTTCGTCCTCACCGGCTGCATCCCGAACCCGGTGGATGCCCTCTTTGAGACGGTGTCGGGCTTTACCACCACCGGTGCCAGCATCCTGCCCGCCGTGGAGGGCCTGCCCAACGGCATCCTGTTCTGGCGCAGCTTCACCCACTGGATCGGCGGCATGGGCGTTCTGGTGTTCCTGCTCTCGCTGCTGCCCCTGACCGGCGGCTCCCACGTCAACCTGATGAAGGCAGAAAGCCCCGGCCCTCAGGTGGATAAGCTGGTGCCCAAGGTGCAGTCTACCGCAAAGATCCTGTACGGCATCTACTTTGCACTCACCGTGCTGGAGCTGGTATTCCTGATGCTGGGCGGCATGCCGCTGTTTGAGTCCATGCTCACGGCCTTCGGCACGGCGGGCACCGGCGGCTTCGGCTTCAAGAACGACAGCTTTGCCAGCCTCTCGCCCTACATCCAGTGGGTCGTGACCATCTTTATGATCCTCTTCGGTGTCAACTTCAACGCCTATTTCCTCCTGCTGCTGCGGAGGTTCCGCCGCGCAGCGTCCAGCGAGGAGGTCCGCGCCTATTTCGGCATCATTCTGGCGGCAGTGGCCGTCATCACGGTGAACATCCGCAGCCTCTACGGCACCTTTGGCGAGGCACTGCGCCACGCGGCCTTTCAGGTCGGCTCCATCATCACGACCACCGGCTTTTCCAGCTGTGACTTTGACCTCTGGCCCACGCTGGCAAAAGAGGTGCTGGTGCTTCTGATGTTCGTGGGCGCCTGCGCGGGCAGCACCGGCGGCGGCATCAAGGTCAGCCGTTTCCTGCTGCTGGGCAAGACGCTGGGCAAGGAGCTGAAGCAGGCCCTTCACCCGCAGGTGGTGGCTCCCGTCCGGATGGACGGCAAGCTGGTCAACCACGAGACCATCCGCGCCACCAACGTCTATATAGCAGCCTACATCTTCCTCTTTGGAGCGAGCCTGATGCTGGTGAGTCTGGACGGCTTTGACATGGTGACAAACTTTACCTCCGTCGCCGCCACCCTGAACAACATCGGCCCCGGCCTCAATCAGGTCGGCCCCATGATGAACTTCGGAGCTTATTCCAATTTCGCAAAGCTGGTGCTCATCTTCGATATGCTGGCCGGCCGTCTGGAGATCTTCCCGATGCTGGTGCTCTTCCTGCCCGATACATGGCGGAGATTCTGAGAAACGGATACAACAACGACAAAGCTCCCCCGGCTTGGACTGCCGGGGGAGCTTTTGCGGTTTCAGAACGTCAATTCGACCTTTTCCTGTGCGCGGTACTGCAGCGCTTCCAGCAGGGAATCCTCGTCGAGGAGGCGCTTGCCTGCGAGGTCGGCCACGGTGCGGGCTACCCGGAGGATGCGGTCGTGGGCGCGGGCCGAGAGGCCCAGTGTCTCATAGGAGGCGCGGAGAAGCTGCTCGGCGGCAGGGGTCATCCGGCAGATGCGCCGCACCTGCCCGGCGGTGAGCTGGGCATTGCAGTGCACGCCCTCGTAGCCGGGGGCGGCGTACCGCTGGGCCTGAACGGCCCGTGCGGCAAGGACCTGCCTGCGCAGCTCGGCGCTGCTCTCAGAGGGAGAGGCACTGTGCAGCTCGTCGAAGGCGACGGGATCCATCTCGACGCAGAGGTCGATGCGGTCCAGCAGCGGGCCGGACACCCGGCTGCGGTACTGCCGCACCGCGCTGGGGGAACAGGTACAGGCCCGTGTGGGGTGGCCGTAATAGCCGCACTTGCAGGGGTTCATGGCGGCAACGAGCTGGAAGCGGCTGGGATAGGTGGCGCTGCCTGCGGCCCGGCTGACCGTGATGCAGCCGTCCTCGAGGGGCTGGCGCAGCACCTCGAGGCTCTCGCGGGAGAACTCGGGCAGCTCGTCGAGGAAGAGGACGCCGCAGTTGGCCAGACTGCACTCGCCGGGGCGGAAGAGTGCGCCGCCGCCCGCCAGCGCCGCCGAGCTGGCCGAGTGATGGGGGCTGCGGAAGGGCCGGGCCGTCACGAGGCCCCGGCCTGCGGGCATCTGCCCGGCGATGGAATAGATCTTGGTGGTCTCCACGGCTTCCTCCCGGCTCAGTGGGGGCAGGATGCCGGGGAGACGCCGGGCCAGCATGGATTTGCCGGTGCCGGGTGCGCCGACGAGCAGGACGTTGTGCCCGCCTGCAGCGGCAATGACCATCGCCCGGCGGGCCAGCGGCTGACCGCAGACATCGGAGAAATCGGGAATATGGTTCCATGCGTCGGCAGGGTCGAAGGGTACAGGGACCGTAGGCGGGATGGGGCGGACGCCCCGTAGAGCGTCCACGACCTGACGGGCCGTTGCAGCGGGGAAGACCTGCATCTCGCTGCCTCCGGCCTCAGCGGCCTCGGCGGCGTTCTCCGCCGGGACGTAGAGCGCCTGCACCCCGCTGGCAGCGGCTTCCAGTGCCATCGGCAGCACGCCGGACACGGGCCGCAGGCTGCCGTCCAGCGCCAGCTCCCCCAGAAAGGCGGTGTCCTTCGGCGGCGTTTCCAGCTGCCCGGAGGCCGCCAGCACGGCCAGCAGCAGGGGCAGGTCGTACACCGGGCCGGTCTTGCGGACGTCTGCCGGGGCGAGGTTGATGGTGATGCGGCGGTCAGGCCACTTGAAGCCCAGATTCTTCAGGGCCGCATGAACGCGGTCGCCGCTCTCCCGGACGGCAGAATCCGGCAGGCCGACGATGGAGAGGGCGGGCATCCCGCCCGAGATGTCGGCTTCGACCTCTACCGGGAAGCCGTTGAGGCCCTTGAGGCCGAAGCTGTTGAGGACTGCGTACATGGGGACGCTCCTTTCTGCCCGACAGGGGGCGGCAGGGCCATTGAAATTTTTGATCTGTGCTGTTGTATCCATCTCAAAAAAAGAATCACTGCTTGATTTTACGTGATGCCGATATTTATTCTGAAATAACGGACGAAAAATGTAAAATCGTTGGATAAGAAACGACTAAGAAATGGAAAAAGCAGGGCATTGCCGTCCGGGTTCGACACAATTTTTTATCTGAATCTATTATATTAGAGGGCATGTGAGATGTCAACGAGACACACGCAATGAGAACAGGCAAAAAACAAGATCGGAGGAAGGATCATATGGTTGCGAAGGAGTACTGCTGTTACACCCGGCCCTATTCGAATATCGAAGGCTATCAGCGCGCATACACGCTGTGCTATTACGCAAGCCTGGAGAAAGAGGGTGTCGTGTTGGCAGTGCAGCGGCAGCAGGGCGGGGAATGTACGACGGAACAGGTCATCTGCCCGACGGGCGACTTCGGACGGCTGATGCCTTTGATGCGGTATCTGTGCGAAAATGGCGTTGGACTGGGCCATTGGACGGAAGTGCTGGACGACGCAGGGGTGACGTACTGGCCCTGTATGACAGCAGAGGGAGGGCGGCAAAGCGGAAAGCCGACGCGATTTGTAGCATTTGCTGGTTTTGAGGGGGCAAACTTGGTACATAATCCTGAATTGACACAAAGCGTTTAAAAGCTTATAGTATAAATAGACTTGGATGAATTTGTCCATTATGGTCAAAAATAACAAAGGTAAGGTGTGCAATATGTATCAGGATGAGTATAAGCGCTGGCTGGCAGCAGATCTGGAAGACGCAGATCTGAAGCCGGAACTGGCCAAGATCGAGGGAAATGACGACGAGATCAAGGACCGCTTCGCCGTTGCGCTGAAGTTCGGCACCGCCGGCCTGCGCGGCGTTCTGGGCGCTGGTACCAACCGTATGAACATCTACGTCGTGCGTCAGGCCACGCAGGGTCTGGCAAACTGGGTCAAGACGCAGGGCGGCAGCCAGACGGTGGCCATCAGCTACGACAGCCGCCTCAAGAGCGACATCTTCGCCAAGACGGCTGCCGGGGTCCTGGCGGCAAATGGCATCAAGGTGCGCATCTACGACGCGCTGATGCCGGTCCCCGCCCTGAGCTTTGCCACCCGTTACTACGAGTGCAACGCGGGCATCATGGTCACAGCCTCGCACAACCCCGCCAAGTACAATGGCTACAAGGCCTACGGCCCCGACGGCTGCCAGATGACCGATGACGCCGCCGCCATCGTCTACGATGAGATCCAGAAGACCGATGTGCTCACCGGCGCAAAGTATATCTCCTTTGCAGAGGGTGTCGAGCAGGGCCTCATCCGCTTTGTGGGCGACGACTGCAAGAACGCCCTCTACGCCGCCATCGAGGCACGTCAGGTGCGCCCGGGCCTGTGCAAGACGGCTGGCCTGAAGCTGGTCTACAGCCCCCTGAACGGCTCCGGTCTGGTGCCGGTCACCCACGTCCTGAACGATATGGGCATCACTGACATCACCATCGTGCCGGAGCAGGAGTATCCCAACGGCTACTTTACCACCTGCTCTTACCCCAACCCTGAGATCTTCGATGCCCTGAAGCTGGGCCTCGACCTCGCCACCAAGACCGGCGCAGACCTGATGCTGGCCACCGACCCCGACGCCGACCGCGTGGGCATCGCTATGAAGTGCCCGGACGGCAGCTATGAGCTGGTCTCTGGCAACGAGATGGGCGCTCTGCTGCTGGACTACATCTGCGCAGGCCGTATCGAGAAGGGCACCATGCCGAAGGATCCCGTCGCCGTCAAGTCCATCGTCTCCACCCCGCTGGCCGACGCCATCGCAGCCCATTATGGCGTGGAGATGCGCAGCGTGCTGACCGGCTTCAAGTGGATCGGCGATCAGATCGCACAGCTGGAGGCTGCCGGTGAGGTGGACCGCTTCATCTTCGGTTTCGAGGAGAGCTACGGCTATCTGGCCGGTCCCTACGTCCGCGATAAGGACGCCGTCATCGGCTCCATGCTCATCTGCGAGATGGCCGCTTACTACCGCAGCATCGGCTCCTCCATCAAGCAGCGTCTGGAGGAGATCTACAAGGAGTATGGCCGCTACCTGAACAAGGTGGACAGCTTCGAGTTCCCCGGCCTGACCGGCATGGAGAAGATGTCCTCCATCATGCAGAAGCTGCGTGACGAGCCGCTCACCGAGCTGGCCGGCCACAAGGTGGTCAAGGTGACCGACTACAAGAAGCCCGAGGAGACCGGCCTGCCCGCCGCAAATGTCCTCATCTACGCTCTGGACAACGGCGCTACCGTGGTCGTCCGTCCCTCCGGCACCGAGCCGAAGATCAAGATCTACTTCACCACGCTGGGCAAGGATCTCGCTGAGGCACAGGCTCAGAAGGATGCGCTGGCTGCTGCCATCGAACCCATCCTCGCATAACACGGAAATCCTATAAAAAATTTATGCCCCCGTTCAGCGCCAAAAGTGCTGCACGGGGGCATTTTTGATGGGCGTGGGCGGTTGCAGTTTGGGGCCTGATACGCTATAATATTCAATGAGTCATAATAAGCTCCGGGCAGTGTGGCACGGGGCAGGAAGAAAATGGGGCAGGTGTAAGAAATTGGACTATCGTGTGACGGCTGTTCTGGTGGCGGCAGGCTCCTCCACCCGGATGGGATTTGATAAACTGAGCTTTGATCTGGGCGGCGAGACCGTGCTGGAGCGGAGCGTCCGGCGCTTCGACGAATGCCCGGAGGTGGATGAGCTGGTTCTGGTGACTGGCGCGTCGGGCGAGAGCGCAGAGCGGGCCGCAGCCCGGTGCAAAAAGCCGGTGCAGCTGGTGCGGGGCGGTGCGACCCGGGCCGAGAGCGCCCGGAATGGCGTAGCCGCTGCCCACGGGGCGCTGGTGGCCGTCCATGACGCAGCCCGGCCCTTCGTGAGCGGAGAGGTCATCGCCGCCGTGCTGAAGGCGGCTGCCCGCTGCGGGGCTGCCGCCCCGGCAGTGCCGGTGAAGGACACCATCAAGCAGGCAAAGGGCGGCAGCGGCAAGACGGTGCCCGCCGGCTGCATGGTGGAGGATACCCCCGACCGCAGCACCCTTTATGCGGTGCAGACGCCCCAGTGCTTTGACCGCGCAGCCTATCTGGCGGCGCTGGACGAGCTGGACGAGGCCCGCGCCCGCCTCGTCACCGACGATTGCAGCCTGTTCGAATTAACAGGCCGCCCGGTGGAGCTGGTGCAGGGCGACTACGCGAACATTAAGATCACGACCCGGGAAGACCTGCCCCGGGCGGAGAACGGAGGAAAGAAGATGCGCATTGGTCATGGTTACGACGTCCATCGTCTGGTGGAGGGCCGCAAGCTCATCCTTGGCGGCGTGGAGGTGCCCTATGAGAAGGGCCTGCTGGGCCACTCGGACGCCGATGTGCTGGCCCATGCGGTGATGGATGCCGTGCTGGGCGCGGCAGCGCTGGGCGACATCGGCCAGCACTTCCCCGATACGGCGGAGGAGTACGCCGGGGCGGACAGCCTTGTGCTGGCCCGCCGGGTGGCGGAGATCGTCGCCGCACAGGGCTGGCGCATCGAGAACATCGACGCCACCATCCTCTGCCAGCGCCCCAAGCTGGCCCCCCACATCCCGGCCATGCGGGAAAAGCTCGCCGCCGCCTTCGGGCTGCCGGTGGAGGCTGTGAGCGTCAAGGCGACAACCGAAGAGCATCTGGGCTTTACCGGCGAGGGGCTGGGCATCGCAGCCCACGCCGTCGCCCTCATCGAAGCTGTGTGAACGGGAGAGTGTGACCCATGACTCTGAACTCTATCGTAGCAAACTTTCAGACCTTCAAGCTGGTAGACCTGCTGGACATCCTCATCATCGCGTTCCTCATCTACCAGCTTCTGGGCATCGTCAACCGCACCCGGGCAGGTCAGCTGGCCAAAGGCGCGCTCATCGTGCTGGCGGTCTATCTGGTGGCCAACATCCTGAATATGCGCACCGTCACCTGGCTGCTGAACTCGCTGCTGCAGGTCGGTCTGCTGACGCTTGTGGTGCTGTTCCAGCCTGAGATACGGCGTGCTCTGGAACGGATGGGCCAGACCGACCAGTGGGCCTACCGTTTCTTCAACAAGAACCGCTACAACGACACCAGCCTCAAGGGCGCATGGCGCAGCGCCATCATCGCCATCTGCGATGCGGCCGAGCGCTTTTCGGAGACCAAGACCGGCGCCCTCATCGTGCTGGAACGGAACACCAACCTCTCGGAGATCGTCCGCACCGGCACGCCTGTGAACAGTGCGGTCAACCTTGAGGTGCTGGGTACCATCTTCTACGAGGGCACCCCCCTCCACGATGGAGCGGCCATCATCGAAAATGGCCGCATCAAGGCCGCAGGCTGCGTGCTGCCCCTTTCCAACAACCTTGACCTCGGCAAGGACATGGGCACCCGCCACCGCGCCTGCCTCGGCATCGCCGAGAACTCCGACGCCATCGCCATCGTGGTCAGCGAGGAGACCGGCATCATCTCGATGGCGAAGAACGGCGTCCTCATCCGCCACTTCGACCGCCAGACCCTCTACACCCGTCTGGTGGATGAGATGATCCCCAAGGAGACGGCCAGCGAGAAGAGCGCCGCCGAGGGCTGGAAGGCCCGGGGCAAGCGCCTGCTGAACTGGGTGAACGCCAAAGAGGAGGAAGAGCAGCAATGAGCACCGAGCAGAACAACGGCATGAAGCCTGCCGTGCCCCCCAAGCGCAGCCTGCTGAGCGACCGCCGTGTCCGGCTGCTGCTGTCGCTGCTGGGCGCAGTCATCGCGTGGATGGCTGTCACCATCGTGGTGCAGCCCGGCACGACGACCACCATCTATAATGTCCCGGTGGACTTTACCTACGATTCGTCCGCCTACACCTCCCGCGGCCTGAGCATCGTCAACGCGGAGGAAAAAACGGTCAACTTAAAACTTTCCGGTGACGGTTACACCATCGGCAGCCTGTCGGCCAACGACTTCGTCGTCTACCCCGACTGGTCCAGCGTCCGCGACAGCGGCGAAAAGACCCTCCGCCTTCAGGTCCGCAGCCAGAGCACCCTGCTCACCGGCGTGGCGGTCTCCATCGACGGCAGCAACACGGTGGACGTGGTGTTCGATGTGGTGGAGGAGAAGACCCTGCCCATTCAGGTGACGACGAACTATCTGAAGATCGCCGACGGCTATATCCTCTACGGCACCGAGGTCTCCAAGGAGACCGTGACCCTCTCCGGCCCCAGCACTGAGCTGAGCAAGGTGGAGACCTGCACCGCCGAAGTGACCCACAACGGTGAGCTGACCAGCCCCGTCACACTGGACACCGACCTGCGGTTCTACACCCGCAGCGGCAGCGAGGTGAAATTTGAGTATACTACCCTCGAGGCGGACAGCGTCGAGGTCACGCTGCAGGTGTACAAGCTGGCGACCCTGCCGGTGGAGGTGAGCTTCATCAACGCCCCCCGGGACTTCGACCCCTCGGTGCTGGTCTACTCCCTGAGCAAGAAGACCCTCAACGTGGCTGGCCCGGAGTCGCAGATCAATAAGCTGTCCACCCTGTCGGCGGGCACCATCGACCTTTCCACCTTTGCGCTGGATAAGGTGTATGAGATGCCCGTTGAGCTGCCCAGCGGCATCCGCCTGCTGGACAATATCTCCACCATCACGGTCAGCTTCGACAGCTCCCGTCTGGAGACCAAGACCATGAACCTGCCCGCCAGCTGTGTGCAGGTCGTCAACCTGCCCTCTACCTACACCCTGACCGTGGGGACCGAGCGGCTGATGAACGTCACCCTCTGCGGCCCGGCCGGTTCGCTGGAGGCCCTGACCCCGGAGCAGGTGGTCATCGAGATCGACGCCGACGACTTCTACGTTGCCATCGGCCAGCAGAACATCGCCTGCCGCCTCTATGTGCCCTCCAACGACAAGATCTTTGCGCTGGGCAGCTATGTGGTGCAGTGCAAGATAGAAAGTAACTGAGTATATGATCCTGATTCGTGATATTCGCCTGCCCCTCTCCGCCGGGGAGCAGCAGGCCTATGAAAAAGCCCTCCACCTCGCCCGGATCCCCCGCAGCAGGGTGAGCCATCTGGGCATCGCCAAGCTCTCGGTGGATGCCCGCCACGGCCAGCCCAAGCTGGTCTACACTGTGGCGGCATCCCTGAAGGAGGAGGGGGAGGAGCCTGCCTATGCAGGCGCTTCGCCCGGTGTCACCGTCCGGGGCAGGACCGACTTTTCGGTGGAGAACGGCACCCAGCTGCTGGCCCACCGGCCTGTGGTCTGCGGCCTCGGCCCGGCCGGACTCTTTGCAGCGCTGCTGCTGGCCCGTCAGGGCTACCGGCCCATCGTGCTGGAGCGCGGCCCGGCGCTGGAAGAGCGCGTCAAGGCTGTGGAGCATTTCTCTGCCACCGGTGAGCTGGACGAGAACGCCAACATCCAGTTCGGCGAGGGCGGTGCGGGCACCTTCTCGGACGGCAAGCTCACCACCCGCATCGGCGACGAGCTGTGCGGCTTCGTGACCGAGGTGTTCCTCGAGCACGGCGCACCCAAGGAGATCGCATGGCAGCAGAAGCCCCATGTGGGCACCGACCTGCTCCGGGGCGTCATCACCTCCATCCGCAGGGAGATCGAGGCGCTGGGGGGCGAGGTCCACTTCAACACGGCCCTCACCGGCTTCGAGCGCCGGGACGGCCGCCTTGTCGGCATCCGGACCACGGGCGGCGCGTTCCCCTGTGAGGCGCTGGTCTTCGCGGTGGGCCACTCGGCCCGCGACACCTTCGGGATGCTGATGGACAGCGGCCTCGTGCTGGAATGCAAGCCCTTCAGCGTCGGCTTCCGGGCCGAGCATCTCCAATCGGAGATCGAAAAGAGCCTCTACCACGAGGCAGCGGGCCACCCGGCCCTGCCGCGGGGCGAATATCAGCTTTCGCAGCACGTTGAAAAACGGTGCGTCTATACCTTCTGTATGTGTCCCGGCGGTCAGGTGGTGGCTTCGGCCAGCGAAAGAGGCCGCGTCGTGACCAACGGTATGAGCTACCACGCCCGCAGCGGCAAAAACGCCAATGCGGCGGTGGTGGTCAGCGTGGGCGGCGAGGACTTCGGCGGCGACCCCCGCAGGGCCATCGCCTTCCAGCGTGAGCTGGAAGCGAAGGCCTATGCGGCAGGCCGCAGCGCGGGCGAGTATGCCGCCCCGGCGGAGAACATCCAGAGCTTTTTGGAGGGCAGAGGGCAGCTGAACATCGGCCGCGTCCAGCCCACCTATGACCGCGGCGTCCGGGCTGCCGACCTCGGGGCACTGCTGCCGACGGAGCTGGCCGACACGCTGCGGGCGGGACTGCGCGCCTACGAGCGGAAGATCGCAGGCTATACCGCCCCCGAGGCCATCCTGACAGGGCTTGAGACCCGCACCAGCAGCCCGGTGCGGCTGAAGCGGGAAGAAAATCTTGAATGCGCCCAGCTGGCGGGGCTTTACCCCTGCGGCGAGGGCGCAGGATATGCGGGCGGCATCATGAGCGCCGCCGTCGATGGCCTGCGGGTGGCCCGCGCCATCATCAGCCGGTACAGTCCGGCAGAAGGGTGAGAAGTTGAATGACTGATCGTGAAAACGATTTCCAGAATCGTTCCGGCCAGAGCAGGGCACAGGACAGCGAGGGCCGTCAGGTGCAGCAGGAGCTGGAACGCCAGCTTCGGGAGCTGGGCGATACCATGTCCGACGCTTTCCGCCACGGCTTTGAGGGCCGGGGGCAGGAACTCGGCGACCGTGCATGGGACGTGGGCCGCGCCGCTGTGAATGCCGCAAGCTACGGCATCTCGGAGGCAGGCCGGGCGTTTCAGGCCGGGAAGCAGCAGTATCAGAAGCGGGCCGAGGAGGCCCGGAACGCAGCCCCGGGCGGGGAGAACGCCGGCGGGATGCCGGGCTGGGCACGGAGCTTTTTCGCAAAGAAGCCGGTGCCGACCCCCATCGACGATCTCCGCACCAGCGCAAAAAAGCGCCACAACGCAGGCGTCGCCATGCTGGCGACCGGCATCACTTTCGCCGTCCTCTTCGGCATTACGGCCATCGCCTGCTTCGGCACGGCGGGGATGTTCACCTCCGGCAGCGCGGCGGGGGCGGCTGATATGACGGTCCTCGGTGCCATCGGCGAGTTTGCCATGAGCGCCACCCGGGCCACCGGATGGTGCTCGGCGGCGGTGACGGCCGTGTTCGGCTGGCTCACGGCGGCGGGCGCTTCCCGGATGAAGGCCGCGAAGACGCTGGAGCTGTATGCCGACACCGCCGAGGGCTTCGACTGGCACAAGGGCCTCTCCCTCTCGATGCTGGCGGAGCTGACCCATAAGAAGAAGGCGAAGGCCCTCCGGCTGCTGCGGAAGTTCATCCATAAAGGCTGGCTCAGCGCCTGGATGGACGAGAAGAACGACAAGCTCTACCTGACGGCAGAGGACTACCGCACCGCGCAGGAAAACCAGCCGGAGCCTGAACCGGAAAAAGCGCCGGAACAGGCTGAGGATGTCCCCCTGAACCTCGAGACGACCCGCCGCTTTGCGCAGGTGCTCGAAAAGGAGACCTCTCTCATGGAGGATGAGCGGGCGGTGGAGGAGCTGCAGCATATGCAGAAGACCACCGAGTCCATCGGCGCGTGGCTGGAAGCCCACCCCGAGAGCCTGCCCAAGGCCCGCCGCTTTGCGGAATACTATATCCCCACCACCCTCAAGCTCCTGCACACCTACAACGACGTGCAGGGCCAGCAGGGCGAGAACGCCGAGGCCATCCGCAGGGACGTTGCGGGCATCCTGCACACCCTGAATCAGGCCTACGACAACCTTTACGATAAGCTTTTGTCGGACATGGCGCTGGACGTTTCCAGCGAGATCGCTGCGCTGCAGGGGATGCTGGCCAACGATGGTCTGGCCGGGGAGGAAATGCGATGACCTACCGGGCTTGGAACACCAAAGAAGTTGACCGTGCGGCCCTAAAGGAGCTGACCGCCGCCATCGCCCAGCAGAACACCGAGGAGCTGGAAGGCCAGAGCATGGACGAGGGGCCGTGGAGCGAGGAAAAATACCGCTCGGTCTTTGCGGCCCAGCAGAAGGAGGCCGGTCTGCTGGCCGGCGTCCTCGCCGCCCGGGGCATCACCGACCCCGCCGAGGCGCTGACGCTGCTGGCGGGCGAGGAGGAGCTGAGCGACCCCATGCTCCTGACCGACATGGACAAGGCCTGCGCGCGCATCCTGCGGGCCATCGACGAGGGCGAGACTATTGTGGTCTTCGGCGACTACGACGTGGACGGAGTGACCGCCACCGCCCTGCTCTATCAGCACCTCAAAGGGATGGGGGCCAGCGCCAAGTGTATGCTGCCCAGCCGGGAGGGCGACGGCTACGGCCTGTCGAAGAACGCCATCCAGTCCATCTACGATAAGGGATGCCGCCTCATCGTCACGGTGGACAACGGCATCTCGGCGGTGGAGGAAGCCGCCTTTGCGGCCAGCCTCGGCATCGACCTCATCATCACTGACCACCATCTGCCCCACGAGAGCCTGCCGCAGGCGGTGGCCATCGTAGACCCCCGACGGGCAGATGACCACAGCCCCTTCAAGGGCCTGTGCGGCGCGGGCGTGGCCTTCAAGCTCTGCGCTGCGCTGGACGGATGCCCGCCGGAGGAGATGCTGGAATACTGCGGCGACCTCGCCGCAGTGGGCACAGTGGCCGACGTCATGCCCCTGACCGGCGAGAACCGCACCATCGTCAAAGCCGGTCTGCGTCAGCTCCAGAACACCGACCGGCCCGGCTTCTGCGCCCTGCTGGAAGAGGTGGGTCTTGCGGGCAAGCCGGTGACGGCGGAAAACGTCAGCTATGCCATCGCTCCCCGCATCAACGCGGCGGGCCGGATGGACAGCGCCGTCACAGCCCTGCAGCTGGTGCTCTGCGAGGACGAAGACCGGGCCGAGGAGCTGGCCCATAAGCTGACCGACATCAACAGCCAGCGGCAGGAGACCGAGATGGAGATCGTCCGGGCCGCGCAGGAGCTGCTGGATGCCGAGCCGGAGCGCCTCGAGGACCGGGTCATCCTGCTCTGGGGCAGGGACTGGCACCCCGGCGTCATCGGCATCGTGGCCTCCCGCCTCGTGGAAAAGACGGGGCGCCCGGTCATCGTGGTGTCGGTGGATGAGCACGGCGAGGGCAAGGGCAGCGGCCGCAGCGTGCAGGGCTTCAACCTGCACGAGTGCATCGCCTCCTGCGCCGACATCCTGCTCCGCTTCGGCGGACACGCCATGGCGGCGGGCCTCTCGGTGCGGGAGGAAGACCTGCCCGCCCTCCGCCAGCGGCTCAACGACTGGGCGGCGCGGGAGTGCCCCGTGCTGCGCACACCGCCGCTGGAATGTGACCTGTCCGTCCACCTCGACCGCCTTACGGTGGAGAGCGTCCGCCGCCTCGACCAGCTGGCCCCCTACGGTGCCGACAATCCCAGCCCGGTCTTCGTGCTGGAAAAGGCCGTCGTGGAGGGGGTGTATGCGGTCTCGGAGGGCAAGCACTCCCGCCTGCGGCTGCGGCAGGGGAACGCCAGCCTCTACGCGGTCTGGTTCGGGATGCACCCCGAGCAGGTGCCCTACGCCGCCGGCGATGTCGTGGATGCGGCGGTGAGCCTGTCGGTCTACGACTCGGCCCGGGGGCCGCAGCTGTCGGGCCGCATTCTGGAGCTGCACCCGGCGGGCCTCGGCAACATTGCTGCGGAGCAGGCCGCGCTGGTGCAGGCGCTGCGCCGGGGCGCGCCCCTGACGCCGGAGCAGAAGGAGGCTGTCGCCCCGGAGCGCAGCCATATCATCACCGTTTACCGGGAGCTGCAGGCGCGGCGCTGGCACGCCGAAGATCTGCAGCCCCTGTTCGCAAAGCTTGGCGAGGAGAACACCGGCAAGACGCTGGTGGCGGTCGCCGCGCTGGAACAGGTCGGCCTCATCACAGCGGCCGACCGGGGCGGGGCCAAGTTCTGGGAGCTTGTACCGGCCACCGGCAAGAAGAATCTCGCCGATGCGCCTATCCTGAAATGTCTGGAGGATCGATAAAGATGCCTGAGGGAAAGAAGATCACCGCCCCTGCACCCGCAGCACCGACTGCGGCGGGAGGGGACAGCTACTCTGCAAAGACCCATCTCCACCAGCCCATGCCGGTGACGGAGATGGCGACCGTGGCCGCGACGGCCCTGCCGGCCAACGCCCCCGAGGGGACGCTGCCCTCGGAGGTGCGGCCCGAGATCGTGACGTGGGACAAGCTGGTGGAGGCCATCAAGGCCAGCGGCAAGGCCTACAACATGGCCATGATCGAAAAAGCCTACAATATGGCCAACGACGCCCATAAGGGCGTCTGCCGCCGCAGCGGTGAGCCGTATATCTGCCACCCGCTGGCCGTGGCCCGCCTCGTGCTGGACCTCGGCATGGACACCGAGAGCATCGCCGCCGCCCTGCTGCACGACGTGGTGGAGGATACGCCCACCACGCTGGCCGACCTGACCGCCGCCTTCGGCGAGGAGGTGGCCCTGCTGGTGGACGGCGTCACCAAGCTGACGAAGATCCAGTTCTCGAACATCGAGGAGCTGCAGGCCGAGAACCTGCGCAAGATGCTGCTGGCCATGAGCCGCGACGTCCGCGTCATGATCATCAAGCTCTGCGACCGTCTCCACAATATGCGCACCGGCGATGCATGGCCGGAGCAGAAGCGCCGCGACAAGGCCCGGGAGACCATGGAGGTCTATGCCCCCATTGCCAACCGGCTGGGCATTCTGAACGTCAAGGAGGAGCTGGAAGACCGCAGCCTTCACTACCTCGACCCTGTGGGCTACGGGGAGATCAACAAGATGCTCAGCGAGCGCGCCGGGGACGAGTTCCTCGCCAGCGTGTCGGGCGTCATCAAGAACCGCCTCGAAGAGAGCGGCATCGAGGGTGCCACCATCAAGCGGAGAGTCAAGAGCATCTACGGCATCTACCGCAAGACCATCATGCAGAACAAGTCCTTCGACGAGATCTATGACATCTACGCGGTGCGCATCATTCTGGACACGCTGGCCGAGTGCTACAGCACGCTGGGTCTCATCCATGATATGTACCACCCGCTGCCCAACCGCTTCAAGGACTACATCTCTACCCCCAAGCCCAACGGCTACCAGAGCCTCCACACCACGGTCATCGGCCACGAGGGCATCCCCTTCGAGGTGCAGATCCGCACCCGGAAGATGGATGAGCAGGCCGAGTACGGCGTCGCCGCCCACTGGAAGTACAAGGAGGGCCTCGACGGCCACGACAAGCTGGACGAGCGTCTGGCGTGGGTGAGCCAGCTGCTGGAAAATCAGCGCGTCAGCGAGGATTCCGGCAACCTGCTCCACGACCTGAAGAGCGACCTGCTGCCGGAAGAGGTCTTCGCCTTTACCCCGAAGGGCGACGTCATCAACCTGCCTGCCGGTGCCAACTGCATCGACTTCGCCTATGCCATCCACTCCGCTGTCGGTAACCGGATGGTGGGCTGCAAGGTCAACAACCGCATCGTCCCCATCGACCATGTCGTGGCGACGGGCGAGATCATCGAGGTCATCCTCGGCCCGGCGGACAAAGGCCCCAGCCGCGATTGGCTCAAGATCGTGCGCACCAGCGAGGCCAAGAGCAAGATCCGCAACTGGTTCAAGAAGATGCGCCGGGAGGAGAACATCCAGCAGGGCCGCGACGCGCTGGCCAAGGAGCTGCGCCGGGAGATGATCTTCATCCCCGACGACCAGCTGGACGAGTTCGTGGGCAGCTGCAGCCGCCGCCTGCGCCAGAACAGCGCAGAGGAGATCTATGCTGCCATCGGCTACGGCGGCATGACCATCGCCAACTGCCTGCCCAAGCTGAAAGAGGAGTGGCAGAAGCTCAAGGCCGCCGAAGCCGCCGAGAACAAGACGATGGAAGACCTGCCGAAGGTGGATCTGAGCCGCGTCCACGCCACCGACGGCGTGGTGGTGGAGGGCTTCGACAACACCCCCATCAAATTCGCCAAGTGCTGCTCGCCCCTGCCCGGCGACCCCATCGTGGGCTTCATCACCCGGGGCTTCGGCGTCTCCATCCACAAGCAGAGCTGTGCCAACGCGGTGGCCAGCATGAGGGACCCCTCCAACGCCCCCCGCTGGGTCAAGGCCTACTGGGCTGACAGCGTCCGGGACAGCTATAAGGCGGGCCTCGAGCTCATTGCGCTCAACCGCAATGAGCTGCTGTCCGATGTGCTGGCCGCACTGGCGGACATCCGCGTCCCCATTTACGCCATGAACGCCCGTCAGGTGGAAAACAACTGCGCCGTCATCAGCCTGACCATCGGCATCAACAACACCGAGCACCTCAACCGCGTGGTGGCCCGCCTGTCCAAGGTGCGGGATGTGCTCAAGGTAACAAGGAGCTAATATGCGTGCAGTCATTCAGGCCGTATCCTCGGCCAGCGTCCGGGTCAACGGCGGCGAGCCGCGCCCCATCGGCCCCGGCCTCGTCATCCTGTTGGGCGTCAAGGACACCGATACCCTCGACATCGTGCCCAAGCTGGCCGAAAAATGTGCGGGTCTGCGCATCTTCAAGGACGAAAACGACAAGCTGAACCTCAGTGCGAAGGATCTCGGCTACTCGGCGCTGGTGGTGAGCCAGTTCACCCTTTACGGCGACACCAAAAAAGGGTTCCGCCCCAGCTTCATCAAGGCGGCAAAGCCGCCTCTCGCCGTGGACGCCTACGAGCTGTTCCTCGCCGAGATGAACAGGCAGGGCCTCAAGAGCGTCCAGCACGGCGAGTTCGGCGCAGAGATGCAGGTGTCGCTGGTCAACGAGGGTCCCTGCACCATCGTCATCGACACCGACGAGTGGCACAAAGGAGAGAAGTAAACCATGAAGGCATTTCATCTGGTCGGCCCTGCGCCGTTTTACACCAACAGCTTCCTGCTCATCTCGGACGCGGGCCATGCAGTCGTCATCGACCCCGCCGCAGAGGTGCAGGAGTACGACAAGATCCTGAAAGAGCAGGGCGGAAAGCTGACCCTCATCCTCTGCACCCATGGCCACTATGACCATGTGGGCAGCGCGGGGGTCCTCAGCCGCGAGTGGGGTGCAAAGCTCTACTGCGAGTCTGCCGACTGTCAGGGTACCCAGCTGCTGCCCCTCAGGGAGTCGGACAGCGGCTACGCGGAGGGCGGAGTCCTCACGCTGGACGAGCTGCGCTTCACCGTCTGGCACACCCCCGGCCACACCGAGGGCAGCGTGGTGCTGCTCTGCGAGAACTATTTCTTCGTGGGCGACACCGTGTTTCAGGGCAGCATCGGCCGCACAGACCTCGAGGGCGGCGACAGCCGGAAGATGGACGAGAGCCTGCGCAAGTTCGCAGCCCTGCCCGTCCCGCCCGAGGCGCAGATCCTGCCCGGCCACGGCGATTTCTCCAGCTTCGGGCAGGAGGTCGCCACCAACTTCTATATCCGAAATGCACTGAGAAACGCATAAAAAGGCGGGAACACACATGAATATCTATATCACGGGCCTCAGCTCGGGCTACGAGGTGGAGCACCTCGTCCGCCTGTTCTATCCGATGGCCCCGCTCACCCTCACCCCGCCCGAGGAGGGCACAGACTGCGTCTGGGCCGAGAAGCGGCCCGACAGCCTCTGGGCCATGGTACGGCAGGGCGGAAAGAGCCAGACCGCCGAAGCACCGCTGCCCGCCCCGGCAGAGGAGGGCGGAGAGACGCCGGAGTTCGCGCTGGCCAGCCTGACCTATGACCTGCTGCGCCGCTGGACGGGCATCCGCCCCCCTTGGGGCAAGATGACCGGCGTGCGGCCGGTGCGCCTCATCCACGACAAGCGGGCCGCAGGCTGGACGGAAGGGCAGATCGACGACTTTTTCCTCAGCCGGTTCGACTGCTCGCCCGAAAAGTACGGGATGGCCAAGGCCATTGCCGACTTGCAGGAGCCGATCCTGAAGGCGGGCAGCGCCCCCAAGACCTACAGCCTCTACATCGGCATCCCGTTCTGCCCCTCCCGGTGCAGCTACTGCAGCTTCGTCAGCTGCAATCTCGACCGGGACCGCAAGCTGGTGCAGCCCTATGTGGACTGCCTCTGCCGTGAGGTCGAGGCCATCCGGGAGGAGGCAGACAAGGCCGGGCTGAAGCTGTGCAGCATCTACATCGGCGGCGGCACCCCCACCAGCCTCTCGGCGGCGCAGCTGCGCCAGCTCATGGGGACGGTGAGGGACTGCTTCGACCTTTCCGCTCTCGTGGAGTATACGGTGGAGGCCGGACGCCCCGACTGCACCGACGCCGAAAAGCTGGCCGTCATCAAGGAGTACGGCGCGACCCGCATCTCCATCAACCCCCAGACCTTCTCCGATGAGGTGCTGGCGAACATCGGACGGAAGCATTCGGCGCAGGACATCCTGGACTGCTGCGCCGAGGCCCGGGCCGCAGGCCACGACGACATCAACATGGACCTCATCGCGGGTCTGCCCGGCGACACGGTGGAGGGCTTCGAAAAAAGCCTGCGTCAGGCCATCGCCCTTGACCCCGAGAACATCACTGTCCACACCCTGACCCTCAAGCGGGCCTCCCGTATCGTCATCGAGGATCAGAAGGAGAACGACTACGCGGACGTTGCCGCCATGCTGGAAAAGTGCCATCTGCTGGCCGAGGCGGGCTACCGGCCCTACTACCTCTATCGTCAGAAAAATACCCTTCAGAATCTGGAAAACGTGGGCTGGTGCAAGCCGGGCCACGAGGGGTATTATAATATCTATATCATGGAAGAAGTCCAGACCATCCTCTCGGCCGGCGCAGGCGGCAGCACCAAGCTGGTGGCCGACGGCGGCAGGCGGATGCAGCGCATCTTCAATTTCAAGTATCCGACGGAATACATCCAGCGCTTCGATGAGGTGCTGGAGCGGAAAAAAGGAGTGGCTGATTTTTATGATCACGATTTGGGTACCGAAACGTCTGGTTGAGATCGACCTGTATAATGTTGCAGCCCAGAATCCGGCGGCGCTGGCGCAGATGAGCGAGCAGAGCTACCGCCAGCGGGTGGAGTATGCCGCCCGGAAGATCAGGGATTCCCGCGCCAAGATCGTCATGCTCACCGGCCCGTCGGCCAGCGGCAAGACCACCTCGGCGCACAAGGTGGCCGAGGCGCTGGAAGCCTCCGGCACGCCCGCCCACGTCATCAGTCTGGACAATTTCTTCAAGGGGGCGCAGTATTACCCCCGCCTGCCCGACGGCACGCTGGACTACGAGAACCCCGACACGCTGGATATGCCCCTCATCCGCCAGTGCCTCAGCGAGCTGAGCACCACCGGCAAGACCGTGCTGCCCATCTACGACTTTGCCACAGAGTCCCGATCCTCTGAGACGGAGACACTGGACCTCGAGGGCGGCGTCTGCATCGTGGAGGGCATCCACGCCCTGAACCCGGAGCTGACGGGCCTCGTGAAGGGCGACGACGTCTACCGCATCTATGCCGGTCTGCGGGAGGAATACTGCATCGACGGCCGCCGGGTCATCAATACGCAGGACATCCGCCTGTGCCGCCGCACCCTGCGGGATGCTGCCGCCCGGGGCCGCAGCCCCGCCAAGACCCTCGCCATGTGGGATCGGGTCCTCGACGGCGAGACGCGGTATATCAAGGGCTTCAAGACCACGGCAGACTTCCTGCTGGACACCTCCTTCACCTATGAGCTGGGCCTGATCGCCAAGCTGCTGCGGAAGGTCTGCCAGCGCTTCACGCTGGAAGGCCACAACGCCGAGCTTTGGGACGAGACGGCCCGCCGCTTCGAGCACGTCGCCCCGGTGGAGCTGGATCTGCTGCCCGCCGACAGTATGCTGCGGGAGTTCTACGCAGGCGAGCTCTAAAGGACGCCAGAACGCCGAAAGTGGGCAAATTGCGAAAAAACTGTTTCCAAATCCGCACCATTCTGTAAAACTTGGGTGGGATTCGTTGCATTCCCCGGGGGAGTGCGCTATAATGAAAATAATCTCCGGCGGCACAGGGACAGCCTGAGCAGAAAACGCAGAGGAGTGCTGCCCACCCGGGCACAGACAAGTGAGGTGTCTTTTATGGACTTCAATAAGATCAAGGAAATGGGCCTCGAGTATGCCGAGAAAGGCAAAAACGCCGCGCTGGATCTGGCCGAAAAGGGCCGGACGCAGGCCAGGATCGTGAACGCACAGGGCAAGCTGTACAAGGCGCAGCGCCAGCTGGGCGCTCTGGTGTATAGTCTGGCCAAGGGCAACGAGGAGAACCAGCCCCTTGTGGACAAATACATCGAGATGATCGCCAACATCGAGCAGGAGATCGCCGACCTGAAAGCCTCTCTCGAGCCGGATGCCATCATCGAGACCACCTTCGAGGAGAAGGACGAGGCCGACGACGACGTGACGGAGGATGCCCCCGCAGCGCCTGCCGAGGAAAAGCCCGAGGCCGACGAGGCCAAGACCTGCCCCCAGTGCGGCGCGCCTGTCTCGGACGATGCGCTGTTCTGCAACAAGTGCGGCGCGCAGCTGTAACAGGCCTGTGCAGGGCGGTGTCCCCCGGGGGATGCCGCCTTTTGTTGTGAATGAAATGAGAATTTTGCCGCAAAAAGCCGGAAAATAGGCTTCGGCCCTTGCATTCTGGTGGATTCTGCGGTACAATTTGAATCTGTTCGCAGATGCTTTTGGCACGCAGAAAGGAGACGGCCATGCAGGACTGGACGCCGCGTGAACACTATACGGCGGAGGACCTCGTGGAGATCATCCGCATCCTGCGGGACAGGGACACCGGCTGTCCGTGGGACAAGGTGCAGACCCATGCCTCTATCCGGAAAAACTTTCTGGAGGAGACCTGTGAGGCGCTGGAGGCCATCGACGCCGACGACCCGGCCATGATGCAGGAAGAGCTGGGCGATGTCCTGATGCAGGTGGTGTTCCACACCGTCATCGAGGAGGAGCGGGGCCGCTTCGACATGGAGAAGGTCTGCCGCGAGGTGTGCGAGAAGCTCGTCTTCCGCCACCCGAACATTTTCGCGTCCTCAGCGGCGGAAAATGCTGGTATAAACGGCTGGGATGCGCTCAAGAATAAGGAAAAGGGCCGCACCACTCTGGCCGACGAGCTGGACACCGTGCCGCTGACCCTGCCCGCTCTGATGCGCGCCCAGAAGCTCCAGAAGAGGGCTGCGCGGTTTGGCTGTGGGCCGGAGGATGCCGCCGGGGCAGCCAGAGCGCTGGACAGCGCCAAAGCCGGGTGGGACGAGGCACAGACGCAGGAGAGCGCCGGTGAGCTGCTGTTTGCCGCTGCGGACGCCATGCGGCTGGCCGGTGTGGACGCCGAAGAGGCCCTGACCTTCGCGGCCAAGCGGTTCGCCCAGAGGCTGGAAGCAGACGAAACAGAAACGGGTACCAGACGGATACACCGTCTGCTCGAATAGAAAAAGTTGAAAATATTGTGGAGGCTTTTATTATGACCAAGACCGATCTGATCGCACAGGTTGCGGCAAACACTGAGATGAGCAAAAAGAGCGCCGAGATGGCTGTCAACGCCGCATTCGAGGCACTGGGCAAGGCAATGGCCGAGGGCGAGAAGATCTCCGTCTCCGGCTTCGGCACCTTCGAGGTGCGTGAGCGCGCAGAGCGTCAGGGCATCAACCCCCGCACCCGCGAGCCGATCACCATCGCTGCTTCCAAGAGCATCGTGTTCAAGCCGGGCAAGTCTCTGAAGGACACCCTGTAAGAGAGGCCCCGCCGCCGCCGGAACCTTTGGGCCCGGCGGCTTTTTTAATAACCTCTCAGTCTCGCTATCGCTCGACAAGGCCGGGTTGCGGCACCAAGGCCTCCCCTCGATAGGGGAGGTGGCACGCCGTAGGCGTGACGGAGAGGTTGATACAAGGAGTTTAGAAATGCGCTTAGACAAATATCTGAAGGTCTCGCGGCTCATCAAGCGCCGCACGGTGGCAAATGAGGTGGCCGACGCGGGCCGCATCCTCATCAATGGCAAGACGGCCAAGGCCAGTCAGGCCGTCAAGGCCGGGGACATCATCGAGGTGACGTTCGGCAACCGGCCCATCAAGGTCAAAGTCCTCTCCGACGTGGAGCCGCGCACCAAGGACGTGGCCCGGGAGATGTACGAGATCATCGAGCAGGACAGCGTCCTTGCCGTCGCCCACGACCCGGCACAGGCCGAGTAAACGGCATAAGCAGGCTCCTCCCCGCATAGGATGACAGAAAAGGGGAGGGGTGTGCCATGAAACAGCAGGACGCAAAGCCGGAGCAGGCCCTGCCGCATGACCTCATCTTGGAGGGGCGGAACAGGCTGACCGCCACCGGCGTGCGGCGGGTCCTCCGCTGTGATGCAGAGGGAGCGGCCCTCCTGACCTCGAAGGGCACGCTGGAGCTGACCGGGGCAGAGCTGAGCATCACCAGCCTCGACCTCGACAAGGGCGAGGTAAAGCTTGCGGGCCGGGTGGACACGCTGGAGTATACCGCAGAGCACACGCCGGGCGGCTTTCTGCGCCGCCTCGTCCGATGATGGGTCCAGCCCTCCTGCCCGGTGCGGTGGGGCAGGAGATGCTGGCCTGTGGGCTGCTGGGCGGTGTGCTCGGCGCGGCCCGGGCCGTCCTGCCCACCCGGGGGAGGGCGGCCTTCCTGCCCGACCTGTTCTTCGTGGGCTGTGTGCTGATGGCACTGCAGGGCTATGCCGTCTCCCAGAGTCAGGCCGGGCAGCTGCGGGGCTATATGGCGCTGGCGGCGTTCTGCGCCGCCGGTGCGGTGCAGGCGGTGCTCCGCCCTCTGTTTGCGGAGGCGGAAGCCTTGGCGGGCCGGGTGCTGCTGGGGCCTGTAAAGCTCGCGGCCCGGTGTGTCGCCCCGTGGAAAGCCGCCCGTGCCGCCGCCAAAGTACGGCGGAACGAAAAAAGACTTGCAAAAAAACCGAAAAAGAGCTTGCCAACACCGCCGCGTATGTTGTATAATTCAAACGTATCAAAGTAAGAGTACAGGCGCATTGGGCCTGCTGTTGAAAACGGGGGCACTGTGTTATGGCAGATCCGAGCCGGAGAAAGCGGAAAAGAAAGGCATCCGTCGTGGGTGCTGTGGTGAAGCTGCTGTTCGTTCTGTTTTTGCTGAGTATGCTGGCGGCATACATCGCAAATCAGGTGGCGCTCAGCTCCAAGAAAGCGGAGCTGGACACCCTGCAGGAGCAGATCGAGCAGCAGAAGACCCAGAACGAGGAGATGCAGCGCATCCTCAGCGGCGATTCGGATGACGTGACCGAGTGGGTCGCCCGGGACTCTTATAATTATGCGGCGGCCAACGAGCGCATCTTCGTGGATGTGACGGGCAACTGATGCTGCGCCCCCGGCGGCTTGCGGCCGGAGGAAAACACACTAGTCAACAAGGAGTATTGAGTTTTGGCGATTGAGGTAGGGAATATTTTTGAAGGCCGTGTCACCGGCGTAAAGCCGTTTGGCGCATTCGTTGCGCTGCCGGAGGGCCGCGTGGGCATGGTCCACATTTCTGAGGTGTCCAACGAGTATGTGCAGGACATTGCAACGGTGCTGCACGACGGCGACACCGTGAAGGTGCAGGTCATCAATGTGGCACCGGATGGCAAGATCGCACTGTCCATCAAGCGGCTGCTGCCTCCGGCACCTCGTGCTCCGCGGGAGGGCCGAGGCCCCCGCCCCAACAGCAACGGCCCGCGGGAGGGCGGCTTCCGCCGCAATGGCCCCGGCGGTCGTCCGCAGGGCGGACGCGGCCCGGCCCGGGACGCTGCGCCCCGGGTATGGCAGCCCAAGGCCCCGGCCAAGAGCGATAACCTGAGCTTCGAGGACATGATGAGCCGCTTCAAGAGCCAGAGCGAGGAGAAGATGGCAGACCTCGACCACGAGACCAACAACCGCCGGGGCGGCGGCTATGCCCCCCGGGGACGCCGCGGCAGCCGCTGAGCCGTCCGCACAAGACGAAGAAGCTTTGGGCCTGCCCCCAGCGGGGCGGGCCTGTTTTTTGGTGCGGCAGCTGCTGCACCCGACAGGAAAGGAAACCAGAATGCCTGCAAAATTTGAACTCATCGCCCCCTGCTTTTTCGGGTGCGAATCCACGGCCAACTTTGAGCTGCGCCGCATCGGTGCCGAGGACATCCGGGTCAGCGACGGCCGTCTGACCTTCAAAGGCGGTGCGGAGATGATCGCCGCCGCCAATCTCAACCTCCGCACGGTGGAGCGGGTCATGCTGCTCCTCAACACCTACACGGCCACGACCTTCGACGAGCTGTTCGACGGCGTTTACTCCATCCACTGGGAGGAGCTTCTGCCCGCCGATGCGGCTTTCCCGGTCACCGGTTCCTCGCTGAACAGTCAGCTGTCCAGCGTGCCGGCCTGCCAGAGCATCATCAAGAAGGCAGTCGTCAAGCGCCTGATGCAGGGCCATCGCACCACCAGCCTGCCCGAGACAGGTGCAGAGTACAAGATCCGCTTCATGCTCCGCAAGAACGTCTGCGAGATCATGCTGGACACCACCGGAGACGGCCTCCACAAGCGCGGCTACCGCCGCAACTCCATGGAGGCCCCCATCCGCGAGACGCTGGCTGCGACCATCGCCGACCTTGGCCGCGTCCGCCGCGACAGCCTCGTGGAGGATCCTTTCTGCGGCAGCGGCACCCTCCTCATCGAGGCTGCTCAGAAGGCCATGAACATCGCCCCCGGCCTCAAACGCCGGTTTGCCGCCGAGCGGTACAGCTTTGTGCCCGCCGCCGTCTGGGCCGAGCAGCGCCAGAAGGCTCTGGCAGAGTCCAAGCTGGACGTGGGCTTCGAGGCCTTCGGCTACGACATCGACCCCGCCGCAGTGGCCCTCGCCAACGCCAATGCCAAGCTGGCCGGTGTGGAGAAGCGCTGCCACTTCGAGGTGGCTGACGTGGCCGACTTCGCGGCCAGAAGCGAGGCCATCGTCCTGACCAATCCCCCGTATGGCGAGCGGATGAGCACCATCGAGGGCGCTGCCAGGCTGGCCCGCACCCTCGGCCAGCAGATGGAACTTCACCCCTGCGCAGGCGTCTACGCCATTACCGCTGATATGGACTTCGAGCACCACTACGGCAAGCGGGCCAACAAGCGCCGCAAGATGTATAACGGCATGATCCCCTGTCAGCTGTATATGTACTACAATGCTCCCAAGCCGGAGCAGGCCCGCCCCGCAAAGCCGATGCCCAAGAGCGGCTTTGATGGCAAGCGCACCCAGCCCGGCCACACGGGCCGTTTCGAAAAGAAATAAATTGTTTCGGAAGACCGCACGGCGAATGAGCAGCGTGCGGTCTTTTTCTGCTTAGAGCAAGTCAGGAAAAAAGCAGCGCTGCTGCCGTTGCGTGAAGGGCCGAATTGCTGTAAATTTACAAGAGAATGGTTGAACGCGGACGAAAAATAGATTATACTAATATCCATGGCTGTGTGAGGCGTGGGCCTCCGAAAAAAGGGGCTGCGCCCGGCGCGGCGGACGAAAGGAAAGATCAGAATGAGAGGACGTATGCGTCCCTATCTGCCGGAGCTGACCATCCGGGACTACAACACTTATCAGTGGTATCTGCGGGGCGTGCGCCGTCAGCTTTACACGACCTATGGATTCTATCCCTGTTATTATGGCCTGCGCTACAACGGCGTACTGTTTGCGCTGCTGGCCGATAGTCTGGCGGGCCGCCCGGCGACCTGCAAGCGGATGCGGGTGCCCGGCACACTGCTCTGGCGGAATATGATGTGTCAGACGCAGGGCATCCGGCTGGCCGCACAAGTGGAAGTCCTGCTCAGCTGGCACCGCATTCAGGATGCCCAGTGGGCGGATCTTCCGGCAGGCAAAAAGGTGCGCCGTGTGGTGGACACCGTGCTGCTGCGCAGAGCCTATAAAAAGGCCGCAGCAGAAAATCCGGCGCTGGAGCGTATCTTCGTGCAGGAGCGCGATCAGGCCAACGTCCAGATGGCTCTGAACGCCAAGAACTACCTGCTGGCCGCAGAGCCGAAGGGCAATCTCTACGGAGCGCTCTACTCGGTTCTGGCCACGGACGACCCCAACCAGCGCAAGAGTATGCACTATATCGGCAGCTGCATCGGCCGTGCGGCCTACCTGCTGGACAAAGCCGAGAGCTTTTCCCGGGACAAGGACAAGAAACGCTACAACATCTTCCTCGTGAACGGCATTGATGACCGGAACGCCGCTCGGGAAAATGCCCGGCGGCAGGCCCTTGCCATCGCCAATGACCTCGTCCGGGCCTATGGGATGCTGGACGTCAAGCTCAACCGCACCCTGCTGGACAATATCATGCTCCTCGGCCTCCGACACGCCATTGAGCCGCTGGACGCCGGGAACCAGCCGGTGCGCTGGGAGCTGCCGTGAAGGGCCGCAGAAGCAAGAGCTGGGCGATGGCCTACTGCGGCATGGCCGCAGCGCTCAGCGTGGCCATGATGCTGATGGGAGCGGTCTTTCCCATCGCAATGTTCATCGCCCCGGCGGTGGCCAGCTTCCTCATCGCCACGGTCTGCGTGGAGTGCGGCCGGACGATGGCCCTGACGGCCTACGGCGCGGTGAGCCTGCTGAGCCTGCTCTTCGTGCCGGACAAGGAGGTGGCGCTGACCTTCGTGTTCCTGCTGGGGTACTATCCGCTGGCAAAGCCTTATTTCGAGAAAATACGCCCCGCCCTGCTGCGGGCTGTCTGCAAGCTGCTGCTCTGCAACGGCGCTGTGCTGGCGATGTACGGGCTGGTGCTGCTGCTGGTGCCGGCGGGCAGCATCGCCGAGGAGCTGCGCACTACGGCGCTGGCGGTCTCACTGGTGACGCTGGCGATGGGCAATGTGGCCTTTCTGCTCTACGACCGCGCACTGCACAATATGCTGATGCTCTACCGTCTGGTCTGGCAGCCGAAGCTCCACAAAATGCTGGGCGTCCATTGACGAGCGGCCCATTTTATGATATAAATAAAACCGACCTTTTCTGTCGGCTTCTGACAGCTCCGGAAGGAGCTGTTTTTTTGTTTTTGGAAGTCGGCAGAATGAGACAGAAAGAGGGGACAGGACTACTTCAGTTGACGAGAAAGCGCCGGGCCACGCGGGTGACAGCCGTGAGGGTGACGAGGAGAGGGATCATCGAAAGTTTCGGCGGGTGTCCCTCCGGTTGAACAGGCTACCAGCCGCAGAAAAAGGAGAAAAAACGGCAGCAATACCGCAACAGACTCCTTTCAAGGAAAGCCATACAAGAACATAAACTTATTGTAAGAGGCTGACAGCCGCAGTGCGCGTTTGCGCCGGGCTGTCGGCATGGAGGTGTTTTGTATGTGTGGCATCGTAGGTTATTCGGGAAAGCGCAGTGCGCAGGAAGTGCTGCTGAACGGGCTGGAAAAGCTGGAATATCGTGGGTATGACTCCGCAGGCGTTGCGCTGGCGCTGGCGGGCGGCATCCACGTCGTCAAGAGCAAGGGACGGCTGGAGGTGCTCCGCCGCAAGCTGGAGGCAGAGAGCCTGCCCGAGAGCTTCTGCGGCATCGGACACACCCGCTGGGCCACCCACGGCGAACCCAGCGACGTGAACAGCCATCCCCACTCCACCCCCCGTGTGAGCATCGTCCACAATGGCATCATCGAGAACTACGGCCCCCTGAAGGCCGACCTGATGGCCAAGGGCGTCACCTTTGAGAGCGAGACGGACACCGAGGTGCTGGTCAAGCTCATCGACTATTTCTGCTGCACCCAGCCCAAGGCAAGCCCGCTGACGGCTCTGCGGGAGGCGCTGGGGATGGTGCGCGGCAGCTATGCGCTGGGTGTGCTGTTCCGGGCCGAGCCGGATACCATCTACGCCGTCAAGAAGGAAAGCCCCCTCATCGTGGGCTGGGGCGAGGGCGAGAACTTCGTGGCCTCCGACATCCCGGCCCTGCTCAAGTATACCCGCCGCTACAGCGTCCTCGAGGAGGGCGACATGGCGGTGGTCAAGGCCGATGGCATCCGGTTCTATGACGCCTTTGGCAAGCCGGTGGAGCGGGAAGTGCTGACCGCCGACTGGGACGAGGAGGCTGCGGAGAAGGGCGGCTATCCCCACTTCATGCTCAAGGAGATCCACGAGCAGCCCGCCGCCATCACCGCCACCGTCAGCCCCCGCGTGGAGGACGGTATGCCCGACCTCCGCATCCCGGAGCTGACCGACGAGCGGCTGCGGAAGATCCGAAACATCCACCTCGTAGCCTGCGGCACGGCCATGCACGCCGGTATGGTGGGCAAGACCGCCATCGAGCGGCTGGCCCGCGTCCATGCCGAGGTGGACATCGCCAGCGAGTTCCGCTACCGTGACCCCATCCTCGACCCCGAGAATCTCGTCATCATCATCAGCCAGTCGGGGGAGACCAGCGACACGCTGGCGGCTCTCCGTCTTGCCAAGAGCCGGGGCGTCCCGGTGCTGGCCATCGTCAATGTGGTGGGCAGCTCCATCGCCCGCGCAGCGGACTACGTCCTCTATACCTATGCAGGCCCGGAGATCGCTGTGGCCTCCACCAAGGCTTATATGGTGCAGCTGTGCACCCTCTACCTCTTCGCGTTCCGTCTGGCCTACGCCAAGGGCCGTCTGAGCGAGGCCGAGACCAAGCGCCTGACTGCCGAGCTGCTGCGGGCCGGGGAGGTCATCCAGCCCCGTCTGGCGGACTGTGAGCAGATCAAGTATCTCGCCAGCCGCTTTGTCAACACCCAGAGCTGCTTCTTCATCGGACGCGGCTTCGACTACGCCCTCTCGCTGGAGGGCAGCCTGAAGCTCAAGGAGATCAGCTACGTCCACTCGGACGCCTACGCGGCCGGTGAGCTGAAGCACGGCACCATCAGCCTCATCACCGAGGGCGTGCCGGTCATTGCGCTGGCGACCCAGAAGCAGGTGTACGAGAAGACCATCTCCAACGCCAAGGAGACAAAGAGCCGGGGCGCGCGGGTCATCCTCTTCACCACCAAGGACGCCGTCGTTCCCGACGGCGTGGCCGACTATGTGGTGCGTCTGGACGACTACGAAGAGCTGCTGATGCCCCTGCAGCTCATCGTGCCGCTGCAGCTGTTCGCCTACTATATGGCCGTCCTGCGCGGCTGTGACGTCGATAAGCCCCGTAATCTGGCAAAGAGCGTGACGGTGGAGTAAACCTCTCCGTCTGCCTGCGGCAGACAACTCCCCGGCAGCGGCTTGCCCTCTCAGTCACGCCGCAGGCGTGACAGCTCCCCCAAGGGGGGAGCCGCTGGCGTGCCGGGCAACTCTGCGCTGACCGCTGGAAGCTCAATATAACGTAAAAGATAGTGCCCTGCTACAGAGAACCACAGCAGCTTGACAAGGGATATGTCCCGAAGCTGCTGCCCTCTATAGCAGGGCACTATTTTTTATGGAATATCAGAGACTTTAGGGAGTCAGCAGGATGCTTCCCGTCCTGCCAAAGGCTCTCCCTCTGGGAGAGCTGGCGCAAAGCGCCTGAGAGGGCATTACCAGAACCAATAGCGTTTCTTGATGGCGATATAGGCGATGATGATGCCCACGATGACCACAAGACCCGCGATGAAGAAGGTAAAGTCCACATGGACGAAGCGGAGATTCTGGGTGGTCAGCAGGTATTCGCCCGCCGTGTCGGCCTCGAGGATGTGATCCTTGTAGCTGTTGAGGAACTGCCACTTGCCCTTGACGGCGTTGTGGAGGTAGACGCGGGTGTAGGCGGCGTTGTCGCCGGTCATCTCGACCTGAACGACGCCGGGCAGGGCTGCGCCGCCGTTGAGGGTGAAGGTGACGCCGTACTCAGAGGGGGCAAAGCTCAGGGCTGTGCTCACCTGTGCGGCGGTGTTCTTCACGCTGGTGCCTGCGATGCGGATGGTGTAGCCGTCGGCGTCCACCACAAGGGTCTTGCCGCTGAGGCGGAGGGCGTTCAGCATCTCGCTGGTGACGACGGGCACTTCGCGCTGTGCGAAGGTCACTTCGCCGCCCTCGGCAGCCTCGATGGCCTCCACGACGGGGTCGATGAGGGCCTCACCGCTGCCGTTGCTGCTGCCGTCATCGCTGCCAGAGCCGCCGCTGGATGCACTGCGGTTGACGATGACCGTCACCGAGGCGGAGGCCGTGCCGTTGGACACGACCACGGAGGTCGCGCCCGTGCCCACAGCGGTGATGACGCCCTTGGCGCTCACAGAAGCCACCTTGGGGTCGTTCGACTTGAAGGTGAGAGACTGGGAGGCCGAGGAGGGGGTCACCTTGCCGGTGATGGTGCGGCTTCCGCCCGGCTTCAGGACGACATAGCTGGTGTTCAGGTCGATGGACTGACGGTCCACGCCGCTGTTGACGACCTTGATGGTGGCCGAGGCGGTCACATCGCCGCAGGTGGCGGTGATGGTGGCCGTGCCGGGGGCAACACCGGTGACTTTGCCAAAGTTGTTGACGGTGGCCACAGCCGGGTTCGAGGAGCTGAGGCTCACGCTGGCGTAGTTCGACGCGCTGGTGGGCAGCACGCCCAACGACAGGGAAGTGGTGTCGCCGACGGAGATGGTGTTCGAAGCCAGCGTGATGTCCATCTCCTTGACGATCATGGAGTCGTCCAGCTCGGTGGTGATGGTGTAGACGCAGCTGACGCCGTTCGCGCTGGCGACGACCTGCGCCGTGCCGACGCCCACAGCCTGTGCCACGCCCTCAGCCGTCACGGACACGATGGTGGGGTCATTGGACAGGAAAGTCACGGTGGCGGTGCGTGCGGCCTTGGCGGGCAGGATGACAGGCGAGAGCTGCTGTGCCGTGCCCACCGTCATGGTGGAGGCATAGCTGCCGGTCTCGACGCTCTCCACCTCCGCAGCAAGCCACGGCAGAGAGATGGCAGCCGGGGCGGCCGCAAAAGGGCTGGCTGCTCCGGCCGGAAGCGCAGCGCCGCCGACCAGCAGACCCAGCAGAGCGGCGCTCACGGCCAGCATTTTCGGGTTCAGTTTCATTCTTTCGTACCTCTTTGGGCGTTGGGGTGCGCTCAGCGGAACAGGACGCCCAGAGCCTCCATCGCGTATTCGAAATAGGTCAGCTTATCGTACTCCACACGGGCGGTGACGCTCATGCCGTTGGACAGATCGACCTTGTCGCCGCTGTTGCTGATGACATAGGTGCTGTCCGGGGTAATGGTCATCTTGTAGTAGGAGCCGGAGGAGCTGGCGGTCACATCGCTGTCGATGGAGGTCACGGTACCGGTCAGGGTGCCGTAGGAGTACTCCGACAGGCCGGTGATGGCGATCTTGCAGGGGTCGCCCACATGGAGGAGGGGCCGGTCGCTGAGGGTGACGTAGGCCACCACCTCGAGGTCGCTGTTCTCGCTGGCGACGGTGGCCAGTGGGGTGCCGGCGCTCAGCACCATGCCCACCTTATAGGGCGTGTCCATGTGGATGACGCCGGAGGTGGGAGCGTAGATGTAATAGTCGTTGGCGCCGGTGTTCAGGGCGTCCAGCTGGCTCTGCAGATTGTCGATGTTGCTCTGCACGCTGGTCAGGCTGGCGGAGATGGACTGCAAGGTGGAGTAATACAGCGCCTCTACCTCGCTCTGGTTCTGCTCCATCAGGGCCTTGATCTGCTCGTCGGAGTAGCCTGCGGCCTGATAGGGCGAGGCGTCGAAGGCCTTCTGCGCCACCTGACTCTTGTAGGTCTCATACTGGTAGTAGTAGGGCTGATCGTCGATGTCCGTCTCGCTGAAATAGTTCTTGTCGTCCTGAATGGACTTTACCAGCTTCTCGTACTGGGACTTCTGCTTTTTGTAGATGTCCAGCTGGCTCTGGATGCTGTCCTGCTGCATATCGAGGTCGGTGCTCTTGATGTGGGCGATGAGGTCGCCCTCGTTGACGTAGGTGCCCTCAGAGACATTCAGCTCGGTGATGGAGCCGGAGTAGCTGGACATGATGTAGGTCTTGTTGGAGGCCTGCACCGTGCCGCTGGACTGGCTGACGTAGGTGCGGTAGTTTTTGGTGCTCCACACCACGAGGAAAAGCATCAGGGCGGCCGTCAGGAGGATGAGCGCATACCCGAAGGGGGGCAGCTTCTTCTCCATCATGATGCGGCGGTCCTGCAGCTCATTGATGTCGCGGATGGTCGTCGTCATAATCACTTCGTCTCCATAAAGGTATCGACCACGCCCTCGTCGTCGTCCTGATTGACGAAGACGGTGTAGACGGTGCCGGTCAGCTCCAGCTCATGCTCGAAAGCCATGATGTTCAGCTTCTGGGAGGCAAGGCCGCTCTGGCTCATGGGGCCGACGTAGTGGGCGTACAGGCAGTTGCGCACCCGCAGCACGGCGTCCATGGTGTAGCCGGCCTCCATGCGGGGGATGAGCTGGGTAGCCTGCTGCATCATGTAGACCTCAGGCTGGGGGTTGGGGCCAGCAGGGATCTTGACGCACTGGATGATGGGGCCGAGGGGCTGCGCGCCGCTGCTCTTGATGAAGTTGTGCAGCTGGGTCAGCACGATCTGCATATTGTTGAACTCCTCGGGCTGGATGCGGCGGCTGACCACGTTGGTCAGCTTGAGGGTCTTGTTTTCTGCGGTCTGGATCTCTCTCATGATTTTATACCACCTGTTCTTGGTTTCATTGCTTGTAATAGGCAATAGCCCTCTCAGTCACAGCTTCGCTGTGCCAGCTCCCCCAAAGGGGGAGCCACTGGCGAGCCGGGAAACTCTGAACTGACCGCTGGAAGCCCGATCGGGCGCAAAATGCCGGGCCTCGCTTACGAGGTCAGATGCTTCGGAACGACCGCCCCTTGTCAAACTGCTGTTGAGTCAGACAGCAGGGCACTACGATTCCTGAAATATCGGGCCTTATTCGTTCAGCGTGAGCCTAACCGTCACCGGAGGTGACGGAGAGGGCAGCCGTTGCTGTATCTCGGCATCGATACAGGCACAAACAGAGCGGAAATGCGTCTCAATGTCATGGTTTGAAATTCGAAAAACTTCGAGACCATATGCCCGGAGACGTTCATCGCGGTTTATGTCGTGCTGCATACTCTGCTCGTGCTCATGGATAGGGCCGTCCAACTCAATCACTAGCTTAGCTTTCGCACAATAAAAATCGACAACGTAAGATCCGACGATTCGTTGTCTATAGATTTTGACAGGGTAGCTTTTCAAAAAGACATTCCAAAGCTTGCGCTCCTGCGGCGTCATTTCACGGCGCAGCTTTCGCGCGGTTTCCAGCATCTTGTTGTTTTTCGGGAGCCTGTCTTTTTGTTTCATATGCTGCTACCCTCTGTAGCAGGGCACTACATTTTATGCCCGATTGGGCTTTCAGCGGTCAGCTCAGAGTGACCCGGCTCGCCAGTGGCTCCCCCTCTGGGGGAGCTGGCACCGAAGGTGACTGAGAGGGCTATTACCTATTACTATATCAAAGTAATAAGTCCAAATTGTAAACGACGGGGATCCTTAATAAAAAAATAAGATATGCCCGGAGGCAGGTGCCTCCGGGCATACCATTACGAGGCATTGTCATCCGGCGGCCCGAGAGCCGCCGGACGAAATACACTTCAGATTTTAGGGGTTACTGATTACAGCTTAGCCTCGAAAGAGGTGACCTTGTCGTTGAAGTCAACCTTGGCAGAAGTGGTGCCCAGGGTGTAGACGACAGAAGCCAGACCCAGAGTACGCATGACCTTGTTGCCGAAGCCCATGTCGTCATCGCCGTACAGAGCCAGCTTCAGCTTGCCCTCATCGCCGAACATCTTGACGCCGTCGTCGCCGCCCCAGTTGCCGCTGAACATGGTGCCCAGAACATTGTCAACGAAGATCTTCTGGAAAGAGTTGCTGACCAGGGTGATCACGTTGGTGTTGAACTGCTTGACGTTAGCAGCGTTCCAGATAGGAGCGGTGGTGTCAGCCAGAATGGTGAACAGGTCAGCGCCGCCGTAGACGACCTCAGAGTTAACAGCAGTAAAGTTTGCAGGCATCATCATAATGAATTACTCCCTTCAAATGAATGAAAAACAAATTTAGTCGGCCCAGTTCCCAGATGCGCATCCGGAAAGAAAGCCATTTATGTAACCGCGTGCGCACGCGGCTGCAACGAATTAGTAGGTGATGGACTCGCCATCGTCCTCGTCCTCCACCACTTTCGCGGCGGCGGCAGGTGCGGGCTGCTCCGCTTTTTTCTTGCTGCGGAAAATGCCCTGCTGCAGGCTCCAAAGCTCGTAGTACTTGCCCTGCTTTGCCAGCAGCTCTTCGTGGGTGCCCCGCTCCACGATCTCGCCGTGATCCATGACCAGAATGAGGTCACAATCCCGGATGGTGGAGAGGCGGTGGGCGACGATCAGCATCGAGCGGTCTGCAAGCTGGTTGTAGATCATATCAAAGATGGTATTCTCTGTGCCAAAGTCCAGACTGCTGGTGGATTCGTCCAGAATATAGAGGTTCGCATCCTTCAGGAAGGCCCGGGCCAGAGCCAGACGCTGCTTCTCGCCGCCCGAGAGGCCATTGCCGGCTTCCTCGAGGTAGGTGTTGTACTGCAGCGGCAGCTTCCGGATGAACTCGTGGGCATCTGCCTTTTTGGCAGCGGCCTTGACCTCATCGAGGCTGGCCTCCGGTCGGGAAATGCGGATGTTGTCGTAGATGGTCTTGCTGAACAGCTCGACGTTCTGGGGGACATAGGCGATGGCACGGCGGACAGAGGCATTGCTGTACTCGTCCAGCGAGACGCCGCCTACGCTGATGGAACCCTCCTCCGGCTCATAATACTTGAGCAGGAGCTTGGTGATGGTGGATTTGCCGCTGCCGCTGCTGCCCACGAGGGCCACCTTCTTGCCATAGGGGATGGTGAAGGAGACATGGCTCAGGGCCGGGGAACGGCTGCCGTAGCGGAAGGAGACATCCTTGAACTCAATATCACCGTCGATCTTTTCCATCTCGGTGTATTCCCGGGTCTCGTCCTGCTCGGACTCGTAATCCATGATCTCGGTCAGACGCTTGATGGAGATCTGTGCCTGCTGGATGGACATCTGCAGGCTGACCAGCTCGCTGACCGGAGAAGTAAAGTAAGCGGAAAGGGTGCTGAACGCCATATAACTGCCCAGCGTCATCTCACCATTCAGCACCTGCATGATACCGACATAGGACGTTACCATGCCGAGGATGGTGGTGATGAGGGTGGAGACAAGGGACTGCACCGTGCTGATCTTGCTGGAGCGCAGGCTTATCTTCAGGCTCTTGATGTACTCCCGTTCCAGAGCTTCCAGCTCCCGGTCTTCCTCTGCATTGCACTTGACCGTCTCGATGCCGCGCAGACTTTCGATCATCTGGCTGTTCAGGATGGCCGACTGCTGCATCGTCTCTTCGTTGATCCGTTTGAAAGGCTGCTTGAAGATGAAGACGAGCAGGATGCTCAGCAGGGTGGTAAAGATGGAGATGGAGAAGAGGGTGGCATTCATCCGGAAGAGGATGACGCCGGTGACGCAGGCCATCACAATATCCATCGCAACGCTCAGCGCGATGCTGGTGAACACCGATTTGATGGTGCTGGCGTCGGAGTAGCGGGTCGTGATCTCGCCGGTCTTGCGGGTAGCGAAGAACTTCATGGGCAGCTTGAAGACGTGCCCGAAGTAGCCCAGCATCAGCGGGATGTCGATCTTGATGGACAGATAGATGAGCACCCACTGCCGCACCATGCTGATGAGGGCGCTGGTGATGCTGACTAAGCTGAACACCAGAATCATCGAGATCAGCAGGCTCTTCAGACCGTAGGGGAGGATCTCATCCATCAATATCTTGTTGAACATCGAGGATGCGATTCCCAGAACCGTCATGATGACCGAGCTGAGGATGGCGTAGAAGAATAGCTTTTTCTGGGGGAGCAGCAGGTCGAGGAAACGCTTGACCATACTGCCCTGTTCCTGCTTGCCTGCCTTGAACTCCGAGGTGGGGGTCAGCAGGAGCAGGACGCCGGTAAAGTTCTTGTAGAACTCATCGAGGGAGATCTTCTTCAGCTCTTTTGCCGGGTCGCCGATGATGACGTAATCCCGACACTTGAACTTCTTTCCCTCGTCGGCGCATTTTTTCCGTGCCTCCTCTTCCTTGAGGACGTGCCGCCGACGCTCGCCGTCGTCCTTGATGGTCGTCTTTTTAAAGACGGTCACGAAATGGGCGAGGCCCTCGTCGGTGATGACCTGCGCGATGCAGGGAACGGAAAACTCACTGAGGAAATTTTCGCGGTCTACGCGGACGGCGGCAGTGCTGAACCCCAGCTCCTCCGCGGCCTTCTGCAGACCGGTCAGGTTTGTGCCTTTCAGGTCCGTACCCATCATGTCCCGCAGGCGGGTGATGGTGATCTCCTTTTTGTAATGGAGGCACACCATTGCGAGACAGGCGGCAGCGCAGTCGGTAGTGTCGTGCTGCCGGACGTAGGTATAACGCATAGATGCTTCCTTTTTGGTTTCTATCTCAAAACGCCCCCTGCGCCAGCTGGCGGACGGACGGTTTGGCGAAGAAGAAAGGGCTTCTGACTGGTGCGCTTCACACACTTCCGGATAAAAGCAGCATACAGCTCTCTGCCTCGCCCTGCCCTGCGGCCAAGCGGAGCAGAGAGCAGCTGCTATCAAAAGAAGGGAGCGCCTACCCTTTGATCATTTTGGTCGGCCCGGAGAGGGTATTTTGACGTATCATCTCCTGAACCTTGGGCATAGTATAACACATTCTGTCGGCTTGTTCAAGAGGACAATTTTTAATAAACCCTTAATTTTTGAAAAAAATGTGAAAAAAGTCTCAGTTTGGTAACAAAAGAAATGCACAAAAAGCGCGGCGGACCGCGAAAGTCCGCCGCGCTTTTTTACAGATCGTGCAGAATGATAAAACAATTACAGATCGATCTTGGTGATGGAGACGACATCCTCGTTGAAGCCGACCTTAGCAGAAGCGGTGCCCAGAGTGTAGACGAAAGAAGCCAGACCCAGAGTACGCATGGTCTTGTTCAGGAAGGACATATCGCTAGCGTCAGCACCGTACAGGAAAGTCTTCAGGGTGCCGTCAGAGCCAAACAGCTTGAGGCCGTCGTCGCCGCCCCAGTTACCACCGAACATGGTGCCCAGAGTTGCGTTGATAATACCATTCTGGAAGCTGTTGCTGACCAGAGTGATGACGTTGGTGGAGAACTGCTTCACGTTAGCAGCAGTCCAAGCGTTGGGCAGGTAATCAGCCACGGCACCGCCGTAGACGACCTCTGCGTTGATAGCAGAGAAGTTTGCAGGCATCATCATAATGAATTACTCCCTTCAAATGAAAAAACGAATATAGTCGGTCTCCTCCCGGTTGCGCAACCGGGAAAACCTATGTAACCGAGTGCGCACTCGGCAACATCACAAGTTAAGTGGGCTGTAGCCTTTAAGGCTGAACCTCTCCGTCATTGCTTCGCAATGCCACCTCCCCTACCGAGGGGAGGCCTTGGCATACCGGAAAGCCTCGCCTCTTCGCCAGAGGCTCCCCTACTAGGGGAGCTGTCGAACGAAGTGAGACTGAGAGGTTGGATGGAAGGAGAACTGACCAGCAAAGCATGAGCCTGTCGGTCATAGAAATTATCAGCTCCCACTCTACTTCATTTTACCATACTTCCCCAGCTGCCACAAGGCCAAACGGCCAAGAAAACGGCCAAAATGGGAAAAAAGTAGAAAAAATGCGCGGGAATCACGCTGCCGCCTGCCCCTCACAGCCGAACTGCTGGGACAAAAACGCCAGAATCTCCAAAAAATCCATTACAGCTTGAATGTAGTGTAACACAAATACGCTGTTTCTTCAAGAGGACTTTTTTTAATTCACTCTTAATTTTTGAAAATAATGTGAAAAAGGCTACAGTTTGGTTACATGAAAGGGGAAACCTCTCCGTCATTGCTTCGCAATGCCACCTCCCCTACCGAGGGGAGGCCTTGGCATAGCGGAAAACTTCTCCTCTTCGCCAGAGGCTCCCCTACTAGGGGAGCTGGCTGCGAAGCAGACTGAGAGGTTGGACAAAGGAAGAGCTGCCCTAAGAGAACGAGCTTGACGGGCTGGCAAACAAAAAGCGGCAGGGAAAGCTCCCTGCCGCAAAAAGCGCCTCTTGCCTGACTCGAA
>ONZS01000288.1_pt1 | contig 53003 bp, 43 predicted proteins | sample 1670921 | NCBI WGS metagenome assembly ONZS01 (sample SAMN06348104, study PRJEB24527) | human gut metagenome | biome: human gut; feature: ankylosing spondylitis patient; material: feces | host: Homo sapiens | place: China | collected 2015-10 | reverse complement strand
AGAAACGAGAAAAAAGCGTTAAGCGCAGCGGCTAGCTTTTTTCCGTTTCGACTTCTTCTTTAGGTTTGTTAAGGGCGAGCAGCCCTTAACTCGTTGCGGGGAGAGTGGAGTCCAGAGGTAGGGAGGGGGGAGTCGAAACACCCCTCCCTGCCTCTGGCCCGCGCGGAGCGCAAGCCATTTGACAAAAAGAGAAAACCTGCCCCGCGCCACCAGCGCGCAAGCCCACTTAAAGAAAAAATCAGCCCTACTGCAACAGCGCTTTGATCCGCGCCCGGAAAAATAAAAAACAAAAACCCCCGCACCGGGATCCCGGTACAGGGGTTTTGTTCGTCAGTCAAACTGCGATCAAGCGTTCTTGTTCGCACGCTTTGCCATACGGCTGATCTTGCGGCTAGCAGTGTTCTTCTTGATGACACCCTTAGCGCGAGCCTTGTCGATCGCGGAAACAGCAGCCAGGACGGTTGCGTCCTTGTCAGCGGCATTCGCATCGATGGCAGCGTCTGCCTTCTTGACGACTGTTTTCAGGTTGGTCTTAATGGCCTTGTTGTGAGCCTGCTCTGCAGCAGCCTGCACGACGCGGTCCTTCTGAGATTTGATGTTAGGCATTCGTTCCACCTCCTTGGCTACCTATAACAGCGCACCCTATGATACCATATTTCGCGTACCAGCGCAAGCGTTTTTTTGATTTTTGTTTAGAAAAGTTTTATTTTTTCCATACTTTCTGCGTGCAGAGGGGGCATTTGGCCCCAAAACAGGCAGGAGGAGCAGAAAAATGCGTTTTACCGATATGGCAGACGAGATGTTTGGCGCGGCACAGGGGGCGCTGCCTGCCGGGGTAAGGCTTGCCACAGCAAAGCGCGGCGGGGTCACAATAACGCGGGTGGAGATCGCGCGCGAAGGGCTGGCGAAGCCCCGCGGGCGGTATGTCACGCTGGAAATGCCCAGCGTCAGCGTGCTGGACGAGCGGGACGCTGCGGTGATCGAGACCTGTGCGGCAGAACTGCGCGCCCTGCTGCCGCCGGAAGGGCCGGTGCTGGTGCTGGGCATCGGGAACCGGCGGGTCACGGCGGATGCCCTCGGCCCGCGCACGGCGCAGAAGATTTTAGTCACCATGGGGCCGCAGCACACGCTGCCGGTAAAAGGCATCCGGCCGGTGGCCGCCATTGCGCCGGGGGTGTCGGCCTCCACCGGGCTGACTCTGCGCCAGCTGGCCGGGGCCATGGTGGAAGCGGTGCGGCCGGCGGCCCTGATCTGCGTGGACAGCCTTTGTAGTGCCGAGGGCGCGCGGCTGGGCCGCAGCGTGCAGTTCTCCGACACCGGGCTGTACCCGGCGCAGGCGGATCATGCAAAGCATCTGGACGCGGCAGCGCTGGGCGTGCCGGTGATCGCGGCGGGCATCCCCACCTTGATGGATTCGGACGAAGGAGCAGATCTTGTGGTCACGCCCCGGGCGCTGGACAGCGTGATCGCCCACGGCTCGGCTCTGCTGGCCGGTGCCATCAACCGGGCCTTGCAGCCAAGGCTCAGCGTGGCGCAGCTGTTCTGGCTGGCGGGGTAACACCGGTGGGCCGGAAGGGAGGTTATTTTATGCGCAGCAAAGCACTGCCGCCCGCCCGGGCGCAGGGGCATATCGTGCCGTTTCTGGAAGCGGCTGCTCTGTTTGCCGCACTGTGCATCTTTGCCCGCACGGCGGCACTGATGCTGGCTGCGGCCATTACTGCACCGCTGCCAATGGCCGAAACTCTTTTCTGGCTGGGGCGGCAGGCCGCACAGGAGCAGCCCGCATCATCTGTGCAGGTGGAAGCCGCACCGGACAGCACGCCGGAAGCGGCGGCATCCTCTCTGCCGCAGGCCGTGCAGGCGCTGACCGGGAACATTGAGGACTACTTTGTGCCGCTGCTGGGCGAGGAAGCCCGCCCGGCGGATGCGGGTACTGTCATTGAAAAAAATTATCCGCAGGGCAGCGGCGAAAAGTACATTCCCTGCGGGGCGGGCAGCATCAAAAACAATACCCGGCAGACGGCGGCAGACATTGCGGCGGAGATTGAGAATCCGCTGCCCTTTGCCATTGAGCCGAACAGTCCCGACCCGCAGGTGCTGGTGATGCACACCCACGCCACCGAGGACTACCGCCTTTCGGCCGGGCTGTGGTTTGCCCCCGGCGATGGTGCCCGCAGCACCGACTGCAGCGTGAACATGTGCGCGGTGGGCCGTGTGGTGGCCGATACCCTCAATGCGGCAGGCATCAACACCCTGCACGACGAGACCCTGAACGACTACCCCAGCTACACCGGCAGCTATGCCAACAGCCGGGCCGTGGTGCAGCAGTATCTGGCCCGGTATCCCAGCATCAAGGTGGTGCTGGATGTCCACCGGGATGCCATCGAGACGGAAAGCGGCAGCCGCTATGCCCCGGTGTGTACGGTGGACGGGCGGCAGGCCGCACAGGTCATGATCATCTGCGGGTGCGACAACGGCACCACCGTTCAGCTGCCGGGCTGGCGGCAGAACCTGCGCTTTGCCGCTGCGTGGGAGCGCAGCATGGAAGGAATGTACCCCGGGTTCACCCGGCCGGTGCTGTTCAGCTACCGGTTCTACAATCAGGATCTGACCACCGGCAGCCTGCTCATTGAGATCGGCGGGCACGGCAATAACCTGAACGAGGCTCTTTATGCCGGGCAGCTGGCGGCAAAGGGCCTTGCTGCCGCATTGCTGGGCGGTGCTTGACAAAACGCCGCCAAAGTGCTATTTTTTAAAGGTCAAATGCAAAGATCGGGAAAAGTAGCGCGGGCCGTCCGGCCCAGAGAGTGCGGCACAGCTGAGAGCCGCGCCCGCACGCCGCGTGAACGAACACCCGGGAGCAGCAAACTGAACATGGCAGCTGCCATTAGTAGGTGCGCCGCAGGCCCTGCGTTACAGGGGCAGCGCTTTTATTGAGCGCGTGAGCGACCGGACACTTCCGGTAATTCAGGTGGCACCGCGGACATTACAAGACAGCTTGTTCGCCCTGAACTTTCAGGGAGAACAAAGCTGTCTTTTTCATTTTATATCGAAAGGGAGAACAAACACTATGGAACGCACTGAGATCGTTTCGCTGTTCAAAAACACCCCCGCCGACGGCACCGAGATCACCGTCTGCGGCTGGGCAAAGAACATCCGCGACTCCAAGAACATCGGCTTCATCGCTCTGTCGGACGGCGGCTGCTTCAAGACCCTGCAGGTCGTGCTGGAAGCAGGCAAGCTGGCAAACTACGATGAGGTGATCCACACCGGTCTGTACAGCAGCCTGCGCGTCAAGGGCAAGCTGGTGCTCACCCCGCAGGCAAAGCAGCCCTTTGAGCTGAATGCCGACAGCGTGGAGATCCTGGGCGACTGCCCGGCGGACGAGTATCCGCTGCAGAAAAAGAAGATGAGCATGGAATATCTGCGCACCATGCCCACCCTGCGCCCCCGCACCAATACCTTCAACGCCGCTTTCCGCGTGCGCAGCGCCGCTGCCTACGCCATCCACAAGTTCTTCCAGGAGAACGGCTTCGTTTACTCTCACTCTCCGCTGCTCACCTCTTCCGACTGTGAGGGCGCAGGCGAGATGTTCCGCGTGACCACCCTCGACCTTGAGAATGTGCCCAAGAACGAGGACGGCACCGTGGATTACACCCAGGACTTTTTCGAGAAGCCGGTCAACCTGACCGTTTCCGGCCAGCTGGAAGCCGAGGCCATGGCCATGGCATTCGGCAAGGTGTACACCTTCGGCCCCACCTTCCGTGCCGAGAAGAGCTTCACCACCCGTCACGCCGCCGAGTTCTGGATGATCGAGCCGGAGATGGCATTCTGCGACCTGTCCGGCTACATGGACACCGCCGAGGCCATGACCAAGTACGTCATCCGCTACGTGCTGGACAACTGCCCGGATGAAATGGCCTTCTTCAACCAGTTCATCGACAAGGGCCTCATCGAGCGTCTGGAGCTGGTGGCAAATAGCGAGTTTGGCCGCATCAGCTACACCGAGGCCATCGAGATCCTGAAGAAGAACAACAAGAAGTTCCAGTTCCCTGTGGAGTGGGGCGTGGACATCCAGACCGAGCACGAGCGCTACCTGACCGAGGTGGTGTTCAAGAAGCCTGTGTTCGTCACCGACTACCCGAAGGAGATCAAGAGCTTCTACATGAAGCAGAACCCGGACGGCAAGACCGTGGCAGCCGCAGATATGCTGGTGCCCGGCATCGGCGAGCTGATCGGCGGTAGCCAGCGTGAAGAGAACTACGACAAGCTGGTGGCCCGCATGGACGAGCTGGGCATGGACAAGACCAACTACGACTGGTACCTGAACCTGCGCAAGTTCGGCGGCGTGGAGCACGCCGGCTACGGCTTGGGCTTCGAGCGCATGATCATGTACCTCACGGGCATCCAGAACATCCGTGACGTGCTGCCCTTCCCCCGCACGGCTTACGGATTCTAAGATAGAGCATACTATGACCGGACTGCTGCCTTTCACAGCGGCCCGGTTTTTGGTTGGCGGGCTTGCCCTCTCAGTCACCTTCGGTGACAGCTCTCCCAGAGGGAGAGCCTTCTGCCTCTCCCTTTGGGAGAGGTGGCGCGGCGATAGCCGCGACGGAGAGGGCAAGCCGCCTTCGCATTTTCAACAAGGAGGCCCAAACAAGTGGAAAACATCGCCCCGGCCCTGCTGGAATGGTTTTACCGGAACCAGCGCATCCTGCCCTTCCGCACCGACCCCAGCCCCTACCACGTCTGGCTGAGCGAGATCATGCTGCAGCAGACCCGCGTCTCGGCGGCGCTGCCGTATTACGAGCGCTTTCTGGCGGCGCTGCCGGATATCCCGGCGCTGGCGGCCTGCGAGGAAGAAAAGCTGCACAAGCTCTGGGAGGGTCTGGGCTACTACAGCCGGGTGCGCAACCTCCAGAAAGCCGCCCGCATCGTCTGCGAAGAGCACGGCGGCGAGCTTCCGGCCGACTACGACGCCCTCCGCGCCCTGCCCGGCATCGGGGACTACACGGCGGGGGCCATCGCGTCCATCAGCTTCGGGCTGGCTGTGCCTGCCGTGGACGGAAATGTGCTGCGGGTGTTTTCCAGACTGTATAATGACCCGGGCGTCATTACAGAACCGGGGGTAAAAAAGGCCTTTACGGCCCGGGTCATGGAACATCAGCCCCCGGAAAAGGCGGGCGACTACAATCAGGCCCTGATGGAGCTGGGGGCGCTGGTCTGTCTGCCGAACGGTGCGCCGCTGTGCGGACAATGCCCGCTGGCAGCGCTGTGCGCCGCCCGGGCGGCAGGCACGGCGCTGGAGCTGCCCCGCAAGGCCGCGCCCAAGGCCCGGCGGGTGGAGCCGGTGACGGTGGTGCTGGCCGAGGATGCCGAGGGGCGGTTCCTCTTACAGCAGCGGCCCGGGAAGGGCCTGCTGGCCGGGCTGTGGCAGCCCCTTTTATGGGAGGGCGAGGCCCTCAGCGCCGGAGAAGTGCTCGCCCGTCTGGAAGAGCTGGGTCTCGGCGCTGTGGGTGCCGAAGCCCTGCCGGCGGCAAAGCACATCTTCAGCCACATCGAGTGGCGGATGAAGGGGTATGCCGTCCGCGTCGGCGCAGTTTCGGCCCCGGCGGGCTGTGTCTGGGCCAGCCGGGAACAGATGCAGGACGAATACACCCTGCCCGGTGCATTCAAGGCCTATAAAAAGCGGATGGGGATCTGAAAAGCAAAATTTTGCCTTTTTGGTTGTAATTTTCGTGCAGTACGGGTATAATAGTTGCAGAATAGACCGAGTCTGTGCCGCGGAATGACCGCTGAGAATGGCTGGACCGCTGGTTCGACCAAAAAGGAGTGTGCTGAACCTATGAAGAAATCTTGTCTGATCGCTGTTGTCGCAACGCTGGCCGCTGTGGCGGGTGCGCTGACCGCTGTGGCTGTTTATCTGCGCCGCCGGGAGAAGGAGCTGGACGAGTACGAGCGTCTGCTGTTCGGCGAGGATACCGCCGCCCCCGCTGAGGAAGAGCCTGCCGAGGCCGAAGAAGAGGCAGCTCCCGCTGAGGATACTGCCGAATAACGCAGGCCGAAACAGAACAAAACACCAGAGGGCGCACCGGCAGTCTGTAACAGGGCTGTGTCGGTGCGCCCTTTTTGATTGCTATAACAGGAAAGCGGGCTTGACCTCTCCGTCTGCTCCCGCTGGTCGCATCCACTGCCCGGGTTGCGGCACCCAGCATCCGCTTCGTGCTTTAAAAAGCACTTGCGTCTTGCTGGCCGCGGCCCCAACAATGATTTCCTGCTTCCGCCACTGGCGGCGGTCATCATTGTTGCTCCCAAAGGGAGAGGCAGAAGTTTACCGGCAGGCCAAAGGCTCTCCCCTTGGGAGAGCTGGCGCGTAAGCGCCTGAGAGGGTAAGCCCGTTATAGGGGGAACGCAAATGAAACGACTTTTATTATGGCTCATCGGCGTGGCGCTGGGCGTCGCGGTGCTGCTGGCGGCAGTGATGGGCGTGAGCTACTCGTTCACCTCGGAGGGGGCGAAGCCTGCCTCTGCGGTGCAGTTTGCCGGGCAGGAGCTGGAGCCAAACGGCTGGTGCTGGCAGGTGCCGCTGCTGGGCGGTCAGCTGGACAAGGTCTTTGCCAGCCCCCGCACCCTCACAGTGCAGAAGCTGGGCGTCCTCTACGACGCTCATCCGGCTTTCACCCTGCCCGACTGGTTCAGCTACGGCCCTCTGACCATCACCGACCGTGCGGGCAATGTGGTCTTCACGGGCACGGTGCCCGCCTACGAGGACTTCCTCTTCCCGGCCAACGGGGACTACAAGGCCGAGCTGACGCTCTGGCGGATGCCGGAGACGATGCTGGCCACCCAGTTCGAGGGCGGCAGCACCGGCCAGCTCCGGCGAGATCCCCGGCTGGAGAAGCCCGCAAAGCCCACAGGCTGGTACTATTACTCCTTCCGGTTTACCTTGCAGGCCAGCGCCGGTGTGGAGCTTTCTGCTGATCGGGTGGAGCAGGGCGGTACGGTAGCGGCGGCCTTCACCGGCATGGTGGGCGACACCGCCCCTGTTGTGGAAACAGACCTCGGCAGCGTGCAGGCCGTCCGCTTGGGCAGCGGGTGGCGCGCCTACATCCCGGCGGCCTACAACGCCTCCGCCGGTGCCCACGAAGTGACCTTTACGGTGGGCGGCGAGACGGTGAAGAAGAACATCACCGTCATCCCGAAGGATTTCGGCACCGTCGAAGTGGAAGCCGGGCCGGAGGCCTCCGAGGAGGCAAACGCCGAGTTCCGCAACATCGTCTGGCCCCTCTACGAGCAGCCCGCCCGCGAAAAGCTGTGGAGCGGCGGCTTTGTCTGCCCGGCGGAGAACTACATGACTCTCGTGGACTTCGGGCAGGTGAAAGTCACCGGCGGCAGGCAGGGCAGCAAGTCCAACTCCACGAAACTCTACACCATCCCGGGCGAACCCTGCCGCGCCCCGGCGGCGGGCGTCGTGGTGCTGGCGAAATATCTCGCCCTCACCGGAAACACCGTCGTCATCGACCACGGCTGCGGGCTGCGCAGCTACCTCTACGGGCTGGATGCCCTCTCGGTCAGTGCTGGCCAGAGCGTCGAGCGGGGGCAGGCTGTGGGCGCGCTGGGCGAGGAGATGACGATGGATTTCAAGCTCGGCAGCAAGAGCGTGAACCCGTGGCCCCTGTTCCAGACCAGCGGGGGGCTGTTCTGGAAAGAGAACGGGTGAAGAAAATACAAAAGGGACTGCTGCAAACAGTCCCTTTTGTTATAGAAAAGCTTCAGGAGATGGCGTCCACGTCCCACTTCATCTGGACGGCGTCGGCACCTTCCAGCGTGATGTGGAGCGCACCGGCGTTGTCGATGGCCTGCTCGGGCGTCCGTGCACCGCACAGGACGTGCAGGCCGGGGATCATCCGGGCTGTCAGGGCGATGACCAGCTGCGCCTTGGTGCAGTGGTACTTCTCGCAGAGGTCGCCCCAGCTGTCCAGCAGGTGGATGGCCTGTGCCCGGCGGGCAGGCTGGAAGCAGGGGTTCGTGTTCCGGGTGCTGCCCTCGGGATAGGTGGTGTCCATCGTCACCTTGCCGGTGAGCAGGCCCTGCTCCAAGGGAGAGTAGGCCTGAATGGACACGCCCAGCTCCTTGCAGGTGGGCAGCAACTGCTTTTCGATGCGGCGGGTCAACAGGCTGTACTTCTCCTGAATGACGTCCAGCTGGCCGTACTTGCAGTAGCCGCGGATGAGGTCGGCGGTGGTGTTGGATGCACCGATGGCCCGGATCTTGCCCTGCTCTTTGAGCTTCATCATGGCCTCGACGGTCTCTTCCAGAGGGAAGATGGAAAGGTCCGGCGTCTGCCAGTGGGTGTACAGCACGTCCAGATGGTCGGTGCCGAGGCGGCGCAGGCTGTCTTCCACATCCTCGATGATGCTCTTGGCAGAGAGGTCGCGGTAGGTCTGCACACCATCCACGACCTTGTGGAGAACAGGGCTTTCATGCCGCCACTCAAGGCCGCACTTGGTGGAGAGGATGACCTTGTCCCGGTCGATGTGGCGCAAAGCCTCACCCACCACCTCTTCGCTGTGGTAAAGGCCGTAGATGGGGGCGGTGTCGATCCAGACGATGCCCTGCTCCACGGCAGTCTCGATGGCCTTTACCGACAGGGCATCGTCGTTGTCGCCCCACCAGCGTCCGCCGCCGATGGCCCATGTGCCCAGCCCCAGAAAGGGGGCGGAAAGGCCGCTTTTGCCAATATTACGTTTTTCCATAGATCCATTACCTTCTTTTCCAGCAGCGCCCCCGAGAGAGAACTGCTGGGACTCATTGTTGTATTTCTCGTGTATTCCAAAAAGAGCTGCCGCGCAGGTGCTCTGCACAGCAGCTCTTGGAAACCTGTAACTTAAATATTGCCAAATTCGCTCAGCTTTAACGCCTCATTGTGCGTCTCGGCCCAGCGGATGGCCCAATCGGAGGTGAACAGGAGCAGGCGGTTGCCCTTCATGTCCTCCACGGCCTTGGTGTCGCTGGTGAGGTCGAGGTCGCGCAGGACGTAGGTGTCGGGGTCGTTCTGGATCCAGCGCAGCTGCTCAAAGGGGAGCTGCTGCATCCGGATCTCCACGTTGTACTCGGTGTTCAGACGGTACTCCAGCACTTCCAGCTGCAGCACGCCCACGACGCCGACCACGACTTCCTCCATGCCGCCGCCCACTTCGCGGAAGATCTGGATAGCGCCCTCCTGAGCGATCTGCTCCATGCCCTTCACGAACTGCTTGCGCTTCATGGTGTCCTTCTGCTCAATGCGGGCAAAGTGCTCCGGCGAGAAGGTGGGGATGCCTGCGAACTGGACCTTCTTTTTGCCGGTGCACAAGGTGTCGCCGATGGAGAAGATGCCCGGGTCGAACAGGCCGATGATATCGCCGGCGTAGGCTTCGTCCACGATGGCGCGGTCCTGCGCCATCAGCTGGGTGCCGGTGGCCAGCTTGATGTTCTTGCCCTCCTGCACATGGAAGGCCTCCATGCCGCGCTCGAACTTGCCGGAGCAGATGCGCATAAAGGCGATGCGGTCGCGGTGGGCCTTGTTCATGTTGGCCTGAATTTTAAAGATGAAGGCAGAGAACTCGTCGCGGCAGGGGTCCACGGTCTCGCCGGTCAGGCTGTCCACGCGGGCCAGCGGGGTGGGGGTGAGCCGCAGGAAGTTCTCCAGAAAGGGCTCCACGCCAAAGTTGGTCAGAGCGGAACCAAAGAACACGGGGCTCAGCTCGCCGCGTAGCACTTTGTCGAGGTCAAATTCCTCGGCAGCGCCGTCCAACAGCTCGATCTCATCCACCAGCTGCTGGTGCAGATACGGGGTGAGCAGCTCGTCCAGTGCGGGATCGCCCAGCTCGGCCTCGGTCTCATCCACTTTCTTCACGCCGTTGGCGCGGCCGTCGCTGGAAAATGCCAGCACCTTGCGGGTGTTGCGGTCGAACACGCCCTTGAACTCCTTGCCGCAGCCGATGGGCCAGTTCATGGGGTAGGTCTTGATGCCCAAAATCTCCTCAATGTTCTCCATCAGCTCAAAGGGGTCGCGGGCTTCGCGGTCCATCTTGTTGATGAAGGTGAAGATGGGGATGTGGCGCAGGGTGCACACCTTGAACAGCTTGATGGTCTGTGCCTCAACGCCCTTTGCGGCATCAATGACCATGACGGCAGAGTCTGCCGCCATCAGGGTGCGGTAGGTGTCCTCCGAGAAGTCCTGATGGCCCGGGGTGTCCAGAATGTTCACGCACTTGCCCGCGTAGTTGAACTGCAGGACAGAAGAGGTGACGGAAATACCGCGCTGCTTCTCAATGTCCATCCAGTCGGACACGGCGTGCTTTGCGCTCTGCTTGCCCTTGACGGAGCCTGCCTGATTGATGGCTCCGCCGTACAGCAGCAGCTTTTCGGTCAGAGTGGTCTTACCGGCATCGGGATGGCTGATGATCGCAAACGTCCGGCGGCGCTCGATTTCTTCACGATTTGTCATATAAGTTTCGTTCTCCTGAGATGCGGCCCTGAGGAGGGCCGGGTGGATGTATAAACAAAGAAATGTCTTGTTTTACATAGGAAATCTCCTGCTGAAAACCTCTCCGTCACGCCTGCGGCGTGCCACCTCCCCTATCGAGGGGAGGCCTTGGCATGACGGAAAACTTCATCTCTTCGCCAGAGGCTCCCCTCGGTAGGGGAGCTGTCGAGCGATAGCGAGACTGAGAGGTTAAATTACATACAACGCTTATTCTAGCAGAAAATACACATGGATGCAAGAGTTTTTGCTATTTTTTCAGAACAAGGCAGGGCAGGGGCGCTGTATCGGCCCAGTTGGCAAAATCACACACCAGTACGGTGTATTTTTCCAGAGGGAGGGCGCGCAGCCAGCCGAGGATGCTCTGTTTTTCGTCGGAGCCGATGACCCGGCCGCTGTAGAGGATGGCGCTGAGCACGCCGCCCGGGCGCAGGACCGAAAGGGCCGCTTCCAGCGCGGGGATGCTGCTGTCGGCGGTGGAGAAGACCCTGTGGTCGGCCCCGGGCAGCCAGCCGAAGTTGAACATCACGATGTCCGCTGTGCCGGGCCGGACATGGTGCAGGAGGTTTGCGTGGCTGTCGCAGAAAAGCTCCGCGGCGAGGCCCTGCGTTTCGAGCCGGGCGCGGGTGGAAGCGATGGCCTCGGGCTGGATGTCGAAGCCCAGCACCCGCCCCTCCGGGCCGACGAGGCGGCAGAGGAAGGCCGTGTCGCCGCCGTTGCCGCAGGTGGCGTCGATGCACAGGGCGGCATGGGGCAGGTGGGCCGCAAGATAGTCCTGTACCAAGCGCACTGCCGTCAGGTCGGGGGTGCGGCGGCGGCAGAGCCGCCCGCCCTCGGGGACGAAGCCGAATTTTTTCCAGAACAGCCCCTCGCCCTCGTCAGCAGGCAGCGGCGCGGTAAAGACCGTGGCAGCTTCCCGGTCATAGCCGCCGAAGCGGCGGAGGATTTCTTTCAACAGGTAGGAGCCATAGCCCTTCCGCCGCCACTGGGGCAGGACGGACAGGGAGGCGATGTCCGCGCCCTTGGGGGCGGGGGTGACGCTGCACTGGCCGATGACATCGGACTCCTTATAAAGGGCGAAGCCGCCCTCAGTCACAGAAAGTTTCATGGATGTCTCCTTGGACCTTATTTCACACATTCTTCACGGGGGAAACGATTGATTTTCACAATTAGCAGATAGAATAAAATCGTGCCAGAGGGGAGCGGCAGAATGCTCCCTCCCGACCGAAGCTGTTTTCGTGGCCGGTATGTTCCGGCGGGGACAGCTTCCCGATCCCTTCGAAAGGAAGTAATCACGATGGATGAAAACAAATGGGAATATGACTATTCCTCTTCCAATAATTCCGCTGGGGATACCGGCTATCCCAATGTGGGGTCCAGCGGTATGAACACCGCCAACACCGCTTCCAGCTTCAGCGAGAGCACGGGCGCTTCCGGCGGCGCGACGCCGCCCCCCGCCCAGCCGCAGAACACCGCCCCCGCAGCCCCGAAAAAGCCGAAAAAGAACGCCGGTAAGGCCGCAAAGAGCATCGTCGCTCTGGTACTGGCCGCAGCGATGGGCTTTATGGGCGGCTTTGTGGGCGCACGCTTCGGCGGCGGCAGCAAGGTCGTCATCCAGCAGGTGGAGCGCTCGGGCAGCTCTGCGGCAGACTCGGAGAGCGCTGCAGGGGGCACCTCTGTTTCCAGCGGCATGACCACCGCACAGGTGGCCAAGACCGTCAGCCCCAGCGTCGTCGTCATCACCACCGAGCAGGTGGTCTACTCCCAGTGGTCGTGGTACGGCCAGAGTCAGGTGGAGAGCGGTGCCGGCAGCGGCGTCATCATCAGCTCGGACGGCTATATCCTCACCTGTGACCATGTCGTGTCGGGTGCCTCCAACATCACCGTCACCATCGGCGACAAGGACTATCCCGCCACCATCATCGGCGAGGACTCCACCAGCGACATCGCAGTCATCAAGATCGAGGCCGACGGCCTGACCCCCGCCATCGTGGGCGACAGCGACAAGCTGGCCGTGGGCGACAATGTGCTGGCTGTGGGCAACCCGCTGGGTGAGCTGGGCGGCACCGTCACCAGCGGCATCGTCAGCGCCCTGAACCGCAGTGTCTCCATCCAGAGCTCCAGCGCCGTCAATACCATGTCCCTCATCCAGATGGATGCTTCCGTCAGCCCCGGCAACTCCGGCGGCGGCCTGTTCAACATGAACGGCGAGCTGGTGGGCATCGTCAACGCAAAGTCCTCCAGCTCCGACGCTGAGGGTCTGGGCTTCGCCATCCCCATCAACGACGCCATCAAGGTGGCGCAGGACCTGCTGGAGAACGGCTATGTCACCGGACGCCCCTATATGGGCATCACCTATCTGGCTGTGACCGACGCCCAGACGGCGGCGCAGCTGGGCGTCAACGCCTACGGCATCTATGTCGTGGATGTCGTCTCCGGCGGCCCTGCCGATCAGGCGGGCCTCAAGGCCGGTGACCGCATCATCAGCATCGACAACACCGAGGTGGCCCAGAAGACCGACCTCGGCACCCTGATGCAGGAGCACTCCGCCGGGGACACCCTCTCCATCACCATCGCCCGCGATGGCCAGATGCAGACGGTGAGCCTGACGCTGGGCGAAAAGAATGCCTCCAACAGCGGCAGTGCCAGCACCAACGGCGCAGCCCGTCAGGAGACGCCCAGTGAGTCTGCACCCCAGCAGGACCCGCAGGGCTAAAAGTTAAGACATCCCCCAGAAGTTCCTTTCTTCTTGTTGGGCGGCTCGCCGTGTGATGCGGCGGGCCGCTTTTTTTGTCATACGCGCCCGAAGACGGTGGCGCTGCACGGGAGGAGCGTCACCTCGCCGCCGCAGACCCGGCTGGGGCTTTTCCAGAGAGCGGAGGAAACGCCGTCGCTCAGCAGCTTCCACTGGCCCTCCGGCAGGCTGACCCGCTTTTCCTCCCCGGTGGGGTTATAAAAAACGCAGAGCGCCCGCCATTCGGCACCGTCGCCGGGGGCGGCGGGCAGCGTCCAGCCCACGAGGGGCTGTTCCAGAGAGAAAAAGCAGATGGACGCCGGGCTGGCGGCGTCCGGGGCGCTCAGGCGGGGGAACCGCGCCCGCAGGCCCAGAAGCCCCCGGTAATAGTCCACGAGGCCATGGAACTGCGCCGCCCGCTTCCAGTCCAGACGGTTGAGGGCGGGGGAGGAGCGGTAGCTGTTGCCCTGCCCCTTTTTGGTGCGGGCGAACTCCTCACCGGCCTGCAGGAACGGCATCCCCATGCAGGTGAGGTAGATGCCCGCCGCCAGCCGGTTCTGGGCCAGTGCCGCCGAGTCGGCGGCGGTGTACTCGGGCCGGGCATACCGCACCAGAAGCAGCTTGTCCCAGAGAGTAAAGTTGTCGTGGGCGGACACATAGCTGACGACCTGGGCGGGCGAGTGGGCAGGCAGCTTATCGCTGCGGCACCACGCGGCCACCGCGCCGCCGATGTCCCAGAAGCTGTCCGGCCTGCCCTCCACATAGCCCGGCTCCCGGGCGTCGAAGCAGCCGCCCTTGATGACGTCGCGGGTGTTGTCGCAGAAGATGCCGATGCGGTCGGAGAGCATGGCGAGGTTGGCTTTGTTGGCCTCGTAGCGGTGGAGCTGGCTCCCGCCGCCCTGCCACGGCTCGCCGTACATCAGGATGTCCCGGCCTCCGGGCAGGGCATCCAGCGCGGCCCGCAGCTCGTTCATGGTGTCCACATCGTAGAGGCCCATGAGGTCGAAGCGGAAGCCGTCGATGTGGTATTCCTGCGCCCAGTAGAGCACCGAGTCGATGAGGTATTTCCGGGCCATGGGCCGCTCGCTGGCAAACTCGTTGCCGCAGCCGCTGCCGTTGGAGAAGCTGCCGTCCGGGTTCTGCCGGAAGAAATAGTAGGGCACGGTGCTGTTCAGCGGGTTTTCGTTGCGGTACATATGGTTATACACCACATCCATGACGACGCCGATGCCCGCCGCGTGGAGGGCGGCGATCATCTCCTTGCACTCCCGCACCCGCACTTCGCCCTTGGAGGGGTCGGTGGAGTAGCTGCCCTCGGGGACGTTGTAGTTGGTGGGGTCATAGCCCCAGTTGTACTGCCGGGTGAGGGGGCGGCTCTCGTCCACGGTGCCGAAGTCGAAAATGGGCATCAGCTGGACATAGCCCACCCCCAGCCGTTTGAGGTAGTCGAGGCAGGTGGGGAAGGTGCCCGCCGAAGAGAGGGTCGTGCCCTTCTGGGTAAAGGCCATGAACTTGCCCCGCCACCCGGTCCGCACGCCGGAGGCCGGGTCTTGGGAGAAGTCGCGGACACTGACCTCCCACACTGTCCGGCGGGAGGCCGGGATGGCCGGGCGGTGGTCGTGGCTCCAGTCGGGCGGGTCGATGCGGGGGGCGTCGAGGATCATGCTGCGCAGGCCGTTGACGCCCGCCGTCCGGGCGTAGGGGTCGCCCGTCTCGTACTGTGTGCCCTCCACCTCCACGGTAAAGGTATAGTAGCGCCCGTGCTGGTCGCCGGGCAGGTAGACCGACCACAGCCCCTGCCCCTGCGGTTCCAGCGGCAGGCTGCCCATGCAGGCTCCGCCGTCGCCCCGGCGGTAGAGGTTGACCGATACGCTTTGCGCTGTGGGTGCCCAGAGCCGCAGCCGGGTGCCCGAGGGATTGTATTCCGGCCCCAGCGGGCCGCTGTAATTTGTCTGCCGTGCAAAGGCGCTGCTCTCGAACAGCGTTTTCCACTCTGCGGGCGTTTTCATTCCACTCCATTCCCTTCTTATGAATCAGATGATACAAAATTAGTGTACCCGCCTGCCTGCGGATTTTCAAGACTTTTCTTGCAAAAGGGGGCAAAGTACACTATACTGGAAAAAACGCAGGACGGAGGCAGGCGCATGGGATACACCGACGATTGGGAGAGCTTGATGAACGGAGTGTTCGGCCCGGGGGGAAAGCTGCGCTATGATGCGCAGAAGCCGCCGGAGAAAACCGGCCTGCCCGACCTGAACGAGGCTCTTCTTGAGCAGCAGAAAAAACTCGATGAGATGCTCAAAAAGCAGAACGCCGCGCTGCGGGGCGGCACGGCGCAGGAGACGCTTGCCCAGAGCCGGAAGATGCTGGAGGAGATGGAGGCCGACGGCCTGCTGGCCAAGGGCACGGCAGAGGTGGGGCAGGAGCATCTGGGCAGCTTCGAGGGGCTGGCCGCTGAGGTGAAAAAGACGGTGCTGGGGCAGGACGCCTTCGTGGACGGGGTCGTGCGGGCCATGCGCCGCCCCTTTGTGCTGGGGACAGAGCCGCCGACGGCCCGGAACGTCATCCTCCTCTGCGGCGCACCGGGCACGGGGCGGCACTTCACCCTCACCGAGACGGCCCGCTGCATGGCCGCGCGGGGGCTTCTGAGGAGCGACAGGCTGGCCGTCATGGACCTTGCCCTCTACCCCGGCTCCGGGGCGGAAAAGCTCTTTTTGCAGGACCTGTACGCCGCCCTCCACGCGCCGGGCGAGATCGTGGTCTTTGAGCACTACGAGAACTGCTGCCCGGGCTTTTTAAAGACGCTGGCCGACCTCGCCGTCAGGGGCAGTGCACCTCTGTCCAGCCGGTATCTCGTCAACAAGGAGGGGATTCTGGTGGACGCCGGGACTGCCCTTGCCCCCGGGGCGGTGAGCCGCATCACCCCCTGCGGCAAGTATCTCATCCTCTTCTCCCGGAAGGGCCGGGAGGCGCTGGCCGACAGGTTCGGTGCGCCCTTTGTTTCGGCGCTGGGCGACGTCTGCGAGACGGCCCCCTTTGCCCGGGAAGACCTCGCCGCGCTGGCGGCCCAGCAGCTCAACGCGCTGGCCGTGAAGGTGAAAGCCCGCCTTGGGCTGACCCTCGCGGCAGGGGCGGACGTGCGGGACTATGTGGCCGACCAGTGCAGCCCGCAGCAGGGCGCGGCGGGGCTGACCGTCTGCTGTGACCGGATGTTCCGCGCCCTCAGCGAGTATTGCTTGCAGACCGACGGGGCCCTCACCGGAACGGTGTCCCTGACCGCCCGGGAGGGGGGCATCGACTTCGCCCTCAACGGCGGCGAAGCGCAGAGGCTTTTCGACCTGCTGCCCGCCGCCTATACCGGCGCGGTGGAGGAGATCAAAAAAGAGCTGAACGGCCTCGTGGGCCTCGGGCCGGTGAAGGAATACGTCTTCGGTCTCGCCGACAACCTCGAGGTGCAGCAGCGCCGGGCGGCGGCGGGACGCAAGACCGCCAGTCTCTCGATGCACATGATCTTTACCGGCAACCCCGGCACCGGCAAGACCACCATCGCCCGGCTGGTGGCAAAGTACCTCAAAGCCATCGGTGCCCTCAAGGGCGGGCAGCTGGTGGAGGTGAGCCGGGGCGACCTCGTGGGCCGGTACACCGGCCATACCGCCCCCCTGACCAACAGCGTCATCGAGAGCGCGCTGGGCGGCGTCCTCTTCATCGACGAGGCCTACAGCCTCTACCGGGGCGAGCAGGACAGCTTCGGCCTCGAGGCCATCGACACGCTGGTAAAGGGGATGGAGGACCATCGGGACGAGCTGGTGGTCATCCTCGCGGGCTATACGCGGGAGATGGAACACTTCCTCACCGCCAACAGCGGCCTTGCCAGCCGCTTCCCGAACCGGATCGAGTTCCCGGACTACACTGCCGCCGAGCTGCTGGACATCACGCACCGGCTGGCCGAGGGCCGGGGCTACCAGCTGGACGAGGGCTGCAATGCGCTGCTTCTGGGCTACTACCAGCGCCGTCAGGCGCAGGACGCCCGCACGGCAGGCAACGGGCGCCTCGCCCGCAACACGCTGGAAAAGGCCATCTTCCACCAGAGCCGCCGCCTCGTGGCCGAGCCTGCCGCCGCGCTGGACGTCATCCTGCCCGGCGATCTGGAGCTGGAAGAGGAATAAGAAAATACCGCAGAGACCCCGGGCCGACGGCCCGGGATTTTTTGTGTTTCAGGATTGACAAAACGCGTGGGGGGGGGGTAAAATATGGAAAAATGGGGAGACCTGAGATCATGGAGGAGCTGCAATGAAGATGACAAAAAAATTAGTCGCTGTTCTGCTGGCCGGTGTGCTGGCACTGTCCGTCCTGACGGCCTGTTCCGGCGGCGCGGGGCCGCTGTCCGAAGAGACGGTGATGGATTATCTTCTGGATATGGGAAAGGCAGCAGGCTATCGGTTTAAAAAAGATGATGTCATGACGACTGCCGCGAAAAATGTGCTGGAGTTTATAGATGGGAAAGCATCGGACCGCAAATATGATGGAAAGACGGCAACGGAAATCTTCCAAGCTATGGTGAAAGACAAGGCCGCGCAGGAAGGGCTTTCAAAGCTCGTTCCTCAGCCGGAGGAAGGATACATCTGCTCGGTCAGTTGTGCGATGGTAGAATCGTACAGCACCAGCTGGTTCCAGCAGGGCCAAACGGCAGTCGTCGCGGCGAGCCTGCTGCTGAACCAGAGAGGCGTCTGGTATCCAAAGTATGGAACGCCAGCTGCCCCGGCGGGTGAGCTGGTCGGCGTTGCAGAAGGAACGATCAAGGGTCAGCAGTGCATGATCGCGGTGTTCAAGTTCGACGAAGAAGCCTCTGGCGGAGAGCCATCGGACAGTACTGCAAGCAGTGCCCCCAGTTCTGAGAGCGCTCAATAACCCCCAAAAAACAGCAGCAGAGCCTCGGGCCATCGGCCCGAGGCTCTGCCTTTTTCATTTTACGCTTTCTCCATCCGGAGCAGATAATAGAGCACCTCCACGAGGATGTTCGGCGAGAGGAGGGACGTTGCGTGGCTGCCCTCGATGAGCCGCTGTTCGCGGTTGGAGGCGGTCATCACATAATCGGACAGCTGGGCCAGAGGGCTGTGGCTGTCGCAGGTGATGAGCAGCACCGGCGCACCCCTCATCTTGGCGGCAGAAATCACCTCTTCCAGTCTGGCATCCCGCCCGGAGATGGAGAACGCCATAAGGAGGTCTTTCGGGGTCAGCGTCTGCGCAAAAGCCAGCGTCTTTTCGTGGAGGGCGCTGGCGACGCACCGCTTGCCCAGATGGCTGAACCGGATGGATGCATCCAGCGCCACCGGAAGGCCTCTGCCCTCGGACACCATCTCGATGACCTCGCAGCTGCGCAGCAGCGAGAGCACCCGCCGCAGCTGCCGGGTGTCGATGGCCTGAATGGTGGCCCGCAGCTCCTCTTCCCGGTTGGCCTGAATGTCCAGCAGAGCCTGACGCAGCTCGTCCTGCCCTTCCTCCCGGGTGCGCCGGGCGGTCTCCTGCTGCTCCATGGCATCCCGCGCCAGCGCCAGCTGGAATTTGCGGTAGTTCTCGAAGCCCAGCTTGTGGCACAGCCGGGTGATGGTGGCCTCGGACGAACTGCTCAGACGGGCCAGCTCGGCCGACGTACACATGGACGCCCGCTTTACATCTGCAAGAATGCAGTCCGCAATACGCCGCTCGGCGCTGTAAAGCTGGATGCCGGAACAGAGCAGAGTTACTACGCTTCCGGGGGCTTCGCACATAAGTGATCCCTCCTTGCATTATGCGCAAGACACAATTCCGCCTAGACTTCTTTCTAAGATTGTAGCAGTTTTGACCAAGAAAATCAATTCAATTTCCAATAAAATTTTCATATGGCGGAGATGGACTTTTTATGACCGCTTTTGTATTCCATACGGTTTTGTTAAAAACGGACGCAAAAACGCCCCTCCGCAGGGTGTGGAGGGGCGTCGGAAAACAAATATTCAGCGCAGCTTAGTGCAGAATGGCAGCTCAGCAGCCTTCCTTCTCGGCCAGCTTGCGGCCCATCAGCACGCCCATGACGGAGGCCATCATCAGGCCGCGGGTCCAGCCGGAGGAGTCGCCGAGGCAGTGCAGGCCCTTGATGTTGGTGTCGAGGTCTGCATCCATCTTGACCTTGTTGGAGTAGAACTTCAGCTCGGGGCTGTACAGCAGGGTCTCGTTGGCGGCAAAGCCGGGCACGACCATGTCCAGCATCTTGATGAACTCGATGATGTTGGTCATGGCGCGGTAGGGCATGGCGGCGGTGATATCGCCGGCCACGGCGTCCTTCAGGGTGGGCTTGACGTTGGACTGGGCCAGCTCCTTCTGCCATGTCCGCTTGCCGTCGAGGATGTCGCCGTAGCGCTGGACCATGATGTGGCCCGCGCCCAGCATATTGGTCAGCTCGCCCACCTTCTGGGCGTAGGCGATGGGCTGGTTGAACGGCTCGGTGAAGTTGTGGGAGACGAGGATGGCGAGGTTGGTGTTCGCGCTCTTCTTCTCCTTGAAGCTGTGGCCGTTGACGACGGCGAGGTCGTTGTCGTAGTTCTCCTGTGCCACGAAGCCGCCGGGGTTCTGGCAGAAGGTTCGCACTTTGTTTTTCCAAGGCTTCGGGTAGCCGATGAGCTTGGACTCATAGAGCACCTTGTTCACCTTTTCCATGACCTCGTTGCGGCACTCGACGCGGACGCCGATGTCCACGGTGCCGGGCTTGTGGGCGATGTGGTGCTCGGCGCAGATCTTTTCGAGCCAGTCTGCGCCGCGGCGGCCGGTGCCGATGACCACGGTGTCGCCGTAGACGGCCCGGGGTTCGGCGCTGCCCTGACGCAGCAGCACACCCTTGCACTCCTCGTTCTCAAGGATGATGTTCTCGCACTCGGTGGAGAAGAGCATCTCCACGCCGTTGTCGGCCAGATAGTTCTGGATGGCGAGGTAAAGCTCCTGTGCCTTCTCGGTGCCGAGGTGGCGGATGGGGCAGTCCACCAGCTTCAGACCGGCGTGGATGGCGTTTTTGCGGATCTCCTTGATGTCCTCGCCGGTGTAGATGCCCTCGACGTGGGGGTCTGCGCCGAACTCGAGGTAGATCTTGTCGGTGTAGTCGATCAGCTCCTGCGCAAACTCCTCGCCGATGAGGCTGGGCAGGTCGCCGCCGACCTCATAGGAGAGGCTCAGCTTGCCGTCGGAGAATGCGCCTGCGCCGGAGAAGCCGGTGGTGATGGCGCAGGTGGGGCGGCAGTTGACGCAGTGGCCAAGCTCTGCCTTGGGGCAGTGGCGCTTTTCCACCGGTTTGCCTTTTTCCACCAGCAGGATGTGCTTTTTGCTGCCGCAGCGCAGCAGCTCCACGGCGGTGAAGATACCGGCCGGGCCGGCACCAACGATGATGAGATCGTACTTTTCCATAGCTCTTTTTTATCCTTTTGTGTTATGATGTTTGGGGCTTATAGTTCGGTAACGGTTTGGTCTGCGGGCAGCGGGCTTGCCCTCTCAGTCATTGCTTCGCAATGCCAGCTCTCCCAAAGGGAGAGCCGTTGGCCTGCCGGGAGGCTTTCTGCCTCTCCCTTTGGGAGCAACAATGATGACCGCCGCCAGTGGCGGAAGCAGGAAATCATTGTTGGGGCCGCGGCCAGCAAGACGCAAGTGCTTTTTAAAGCACGAAGCGGATGCTGGGTGCCGCAACCCGGGCAGTGGATGCGACCAGCGGGAGCAGACGGAGAGGGCAAGCCGCCTGAAGTTATTCCTCTTCCTGCTCCACCTCGGCGCTCTCGTCCACATGATCCAGCTCCACAGCGGTCGCCTCCGCGTCGGCATGGGCGATGTCCGGGGCGATGACGCCGTCGCCGTTCAGGTCCTTGCCGGTGACGGCCTCCAGCATCGACTGGGTCTCGGGGTGCAGCTTCATGAAGCGCCGGACGGCCAGCATGGTGTACAGCGCACTCAGCAGGTTGAGGGCAGCTTCGAGGATGAGGATGAGGCCGATGGCCATGACCAGCGTCTCCATCGTGCCGAAGGGGTCTACCACCATCACGATGCCCAGAATAACGCTGAGCACCGCCAGCAGCAGGAAGACCTTCCAGCTCGAATAGGCACACCGGCGCAGCTCAAGGGCATTCTGGACGCGGCCAAGGCTGTCGAAGATGATGAACAGGCCGAACACGATGGGCAGCACCCGGACGACGATGTCGCTGCGGATGATGAGGAACGCGCCCAGCGCCAGACAGACGAGACCCGAGATGAGGGTGAGCTGGCTCTGGAACACGCCGCGCTCTACGACAAAATAGCGCACCAGCTGCACGGCTGCGCAGGCCAGTACCACGCCGCCCAGTGCGTAGCAGACCACATTGAGGGCCGTGCCGGGCACCATCAGCAAAAAGATGCCCAGTGCCAGATAGAGCAGGCTCATGAGGATGAGGTTCCACTTCAGCTTTTTTGCCATAGAGTTCACGTTCCTTTCGTCCACGAGGGAAGTTCTTTATACAGCCGCGTCCTGCTCCTCGTAGAGCGGGACGATGACGGTGCGATTGATGCGGGCCATGAAGAAGAGGCTCAGGATCAGGCTGACCACTTCGGCGATGATGAAGGACCACCAGACCATATTCACCTCGCCGGTGCGGCTCAGCAGCCATGCGGCGGGGATGAGCACCACCAGCTGGCGGCAGATGGAGGCGGTGAGGCTGAACACGCCGTTGCCCAGTGCCTGAAACACCGAGCTGAGCACGATGCCCGCGCCCGCCAGCAGGAAGTGGGGGCAGATGATGCGCAGAGCCGGGATGCCGATGGCCAGCATGGCGTCGCTGGCGGCAAAGAGGCCCAGCAGTTTATCCGGCAGGAACTGGAAGATGCAGAAGCCCACCAGCATGATGCACTCGGCGTAGAGGACTGCGAGGCGGATGGTCTTTTTGACCCGCTCCGGCTTGCGTGCGCCGTAGTTGTAGCTGATGATGGGCACCATGCCGTTGTTCATGCCGAAGATGGGCATGAAGACGAAGCTCTGCAGCTTGAAATAGACGCCGAAGACCGCCACCGCCGTGGCCGAGAAGGCCATCAGGATCTGGTTCATGAAGAAGGTCATGACACTGCCCACGCACTGCATGGCGATGCTGGGCAGGCCGACGGTGTAGATGCGGCCGATGGCCTTGGCGCTGGGGCGGAAGCCCCGGAAGCTGATCTGGATGTCGGGGTTTTTGTTGAGGTTGAAGTACAGCGTCATGCCCGCACCGCAGAACTGGCCGATGACGGTGGCCGCAGCAGCGCCGGTGGTGCCGGACAGGGCTTCGCCGCAGTAGCCGAAGATGAAGATGGGGTCCAGCACGATGTTCACCACAGCGCCCACCAGCTGGCTGATCATGCTGAGGTGGGTGCGGCCGGTGGCGGCCAGCAGCTTTTCGCCCATGGTCTGGGTGAAGAGGCCGAGGCTGAGGACGCAGCAGATGCTCAGATACAGGATGCCCTGCCGGGCGATGTCCGTGTCCGAGGTCTGGGCGTAGAAGTAGGGCTTCATGCAGGTGAGGCCGATGAGGAGAAAGACGGCGTAGCTGCACAGGGACAGAAAAATGCCGTTTTCGGCGGTCTTGTTGGCCTGCTCCTGATCCTTCTCGCCGAGGCTCTTGGAGAGCAGGGCGTTGACGCCGACGCCGGTGCCGACGCCTACGGCGATCATGACGTTCTGCAATGAGAACGCCAGCGAAACGGCGGTCAGGGCGCTCTCGCTGACGTGGGACACGAAGATGGAGTCCACCACGTTGTAGAGGGCCTGCACCAGCATGGATACCATCATCGGCACGCTGAGCTTGATGAGCAGAGGATTGATGTCCATTGTGCCCATAATGTTTTCCCGCACGTCTGCGGGAGCGGTCTGGGGCTGCTTGTTTTCCACGATTTCTCCTTTTGCTGTTGATAACTTGAGGTTTGTATGCTTTTTCTATGCCGCAAACGTGGGCAGAGCGCAAAAGCACCCTACCCACGCAGCATCGTTGTTTTGTTCTGCCTCCCCCGGGGAGACGGGGCCTTTAGCCCTCCATCGACTTTTCCTTGGCCGCTGCGGCGGCAAGGATCATCTGCACGCAGGCGTCGTGGCCCAGTGCAGCGTTGATGGCCAGATCGTAGTTGTGGGCATCGCCCCAGCGGTTCTGGGTGTAGTAGTTGTAGTAGGCTGCGCGGTTGCGGTCGGTCTTCTCGACCTCGTCCTTGATGCCCTTTTCGTCCTTGGCCTGCAGCATATTGTTCTCCTTGCCGTAGGCCAGACGCCACTCCTTGGGAGCGTAGACGAAGACGCGCAGCACGTCCTTGCGGTCGCGCAGGACATAGTCGCCGCAGCGGCCTACGATGACGCAGGGGCCTTCGTCGGCCAGCTGCTTGATGATGCGGCTCTGCAGGATGAAGACCTGATCGCCCAGCGGAAGGTCGTTGCCCATCGTATACAGGCTGTAGAGCAGGCTGTGGGTGTGCCGCTTCTCGCTGGCGGCCACGGCCTCCTCGGACAGTCCGGAATTTTTGGCGGCCATGGTGATCAGCTCCTTGTCGTAGAGCTTGATGCCCAGTGCGCGCGCCACGTCCTTTGCGATGTAGCGTCCGCCGGTGCAGTACTCACGGCCCAAAGTGATGATCGTCTTTGCCATAATATATTCCTCCCATATTGATGATTTATCCATTGAAAGCGTCTGGCGTGCCCCTCAGGGGGCAGAGGGCAGAGGGCTTTGGTTGGCTTCAGGGGCCGACGGGGCCGGCGGGGCCGGCGGCGGGGTGGGCAGCCGCACTTCGGCGAACTGCATGGTGCCGGTCTGGTCGATGATGTAGATGCTGCAGCGGCCGCCGCTGGCCGTCTGCTCGGCCGGGAAGCGGAAGCCCCCCGTCCGCGTCCGCTCCATCCGCCGGAAGGTGCGGTGGGCGGTGGTGGCATGGGCCACGCCGTCGTGGGGGCTGCAGGCCGCCCAGCCGGAGAACTCAGCCGGGAGGAGCTGGCGCTGGCCCCGGAGGGACAGATACCAGCAGTCGTCCTCGGTGCTGTACTCGAAGCTGCAGGGGACGCGCCGTGGTCGGTCGGCCTCGATGTCCCGGGGCTTGGGGCGGAGGGCGATGGCCCGCCCGGTGAAGTAACGGGCAAAGTCTGTCACTGCCATCGTGCAGTTCACCGCCCCGTCGCTGTCGGCTGTGGGGTCGTTGAGGAGAACAAAGTCGGCGAGGACGGCGTCGTCATGGCCGAAGCCCCGCAGGCCCATCCAGACGCCCACCGGGTCGCGCTGGCCCCGGATGCGGCGCTCGATGCGGACGGCCACGGAACAGCCGTCGTGGATCTGCTCCCGCAGGTCTTTCAGGTCCATCCACGCCTGCCAGCAGGGGTAGCCGCAGCAGCCCGCTGCGGCCGCCGCAAACGCGGCGTTGCCGGTGCTGCCGGTGGCCTTGTCGGACATGATGTGGGCCACCTCCTCGGGCAGGATGTCCTCGCCCCAGCGGTTCATCAGCGCCGCCATCACCAGCGGCAGGTCCATCTCCCGCCCGAAGCTGGGGTCATGGGCGGAGAGGCAGTATTCCGGTAAGTAGAGGCGGCGGTTGATGGGGTGGCCGTCCTGCTTTTCCCACGCGAGGGGGCGGACCGCCGCCGACAGCAGCCGGAGCGCCGGAGTGACTTTGTCGTCGTTGGTGGAGAGATTTACCTGAAGCTGGACACCGGTGCCGCCGCCGGGCAGGGCCACAGTCACGGTGTCGCCCATCAGGAAGATGAGGCCGTCGTCGCTGTGTGCGTTGATGCTGCCCCGGGGGTAATCGGGCGCCCACTTGCCGAAGCTCATCCAGCCCGTCCAGTTGCCGCCGGCGTAGACCCGGCAGCGCACTTCCACCATGGTGTTCTGGGGCGCGTGGGCATTCCAGCTGACGTTCAGATTACAGAAAGCCGGCATGGCGAACTCAGGCGTGGTGTAGCTGCCGTATTGCAGATACCGCCCGGCCACGCTGTCCAGCACGACGCTGCCGTTGTCCAGCGCCACATTATCGAGCTGCCCGCGGGAAAACGTCTCCGTGCCCTGCAGCACCAGATTGTTCCGCTGTTCCATTGCACGCATCCCCTTTCCGCGTCATTGCGCTGTTTATTCGTTGTCGTCGCTGCGCTCCGAGGCCATCTCGGCCTCATACTCGGCGTCATGGAGCTTACGGATCTTCTCTTCGATGTGGAACACCCGGTCGAGGTCGCCGTAGACGATCTGGCTGGTGATCTCCACCTGAAACCAGAAGCCGAACACCAGCATGAGCAGAAGGCCCAGCGGCATACAGAGGATGACGAGGCCCCAGAACAGCACCGTCACGAGGGACGCCGCCAGCGCGTGGGGCAGGAAGGCGATCATGCAGTTGACGCTGTTTTTGAGGGTCTGGCCGAGGGATTGATCCAGCAGGACGATCTGAGGCCACAGATAGGAGAAGAGCATATGGAAGAGGATGAGGTTGAGCACCGTGGCCACCCACATCCCCACGCCGACATTGGTGCCGTGGTAGAGCATATTGAAGCAGAAGTAGACGAGGAAGACCTGCACCGTGACCACGACGCAGTAGAGCATCCCCGGCAGGATGCTGGCCTTGAAGTTCTGCCGGAAGGCCCTGCGGTAGGTGGTCCACCAGTAGCCGGCCTCGTCGCGCAGGGCGCGTAGGACGGTGTCGTACATCCCTGCCAGCACCGGCCCGGCCAGAATGCCGCCCACAGCGGCGCTGAGGACCATGACCGGCAGGCTGTTCATCAGGAAGCCGATGTACACCAGACAGATGACCGGCAGAAAGCCCAGACAGGTGAGCAGGTTGGCAAGGAACATCCCGCTCATATCCCGGCCCACCAGCTCGAAGAAGCGGCCGACGCCGGTCTTGCGGGGGGCGTCCTTTTCCACGCCCGGCCCGGACTTGAAATCGTTTGCAGAAGGGAACAGACTCATGGTAGGTGAATATCCTCTCTCGCTGTCTCTGGGACAGCTCACATTGCGCAGCACGGCTTGGCATAAAACACCATTGTGCTGGCTTTCTGATTATAAATATACCCGGATTTTGTGGATTTTGCAAGCCGCAAAGCCTCTGAAATGTAAAAAAAGTGTTTCCTCTCCCTTTTTGGGGCGGAGTGTGCTACAATAAAGACGGCTTTTCAGCCGAAAGGAGGAATCTCTCTGTGAGCATTTTCCGCACCATTGCGATGTTCACCTATCTGTTTGGCTACATGATCGTCCACTACGGCGTGCTGCGCAAAGCCGAGCGTGCACAGGCCGCCGGCGACACCGAGACGGTGCGCCGTCTGGTGGAGCAGCACATCCCCTACTGGAGCCGGGGCATTCTGAACGTCACCGGCGTCCGGCTCAGCGTCGAGGGGCTGGACAACATCCCGAAAGAGGGACCCTGCGTTTTTGTGGCGAACCATCGCAGCTATTATGACATCCCCCTGCTGCTGGCCAGCCTCGACAAGCCCTACGGCATCCTCGCCAAGGAGGAGCTGGAAAAGATCCCCCTGCTCAGCCGCTGGATGAAGCTGCTGGGCTGTGTCTTTGTCCAGCGCGATGACGTCCGCGCCTCGGTGCGCGCCCTCAACGACGCCACCGCCATCGTAGAGAGCGGCAGGAGCTTCATCATCTTCCCCGAGGGCACCCGCTACAAGGGCGAGGAGGGCGGCGCCGGTGAGTTCAAGGCCGGTGCTTTCCGCATCGCTGTGAAGACTGAAACCCCGGTGGTGCCGGTGGCGATCTCCGGCGCACGGGGGCTGTTCGAGGCCCACGGCAACCGGACGACGCCCGGCACGGTGCGCATCCGGGTGCTGCCGCCCATCCAGACGGCGGGCATGAGCCGCGCTGAGCAGAAGGAACTGCCCGCCGCCGTCCGCCAGACCATTCTGGCACAGCTGTAACACAAAAATTGGGAGGACACTGCCGCATGGCAAGCTACCGTTACGAGCGCGACATCGACCCGAAGGACATCGCCCCCCGCAGGGAAAAACAGTACACCCGCAAGGAGCGCTGGGCCAACTGGTGGGACTATAACCTCAAATGGGTCATCCTCATCGGCATCGCCGTGGTCTTTGTGGCCTACAACTTTATCGGGCAGTACTTCTTCGTCACCAAGCCCGACTACAACGTGGCCGTGGTGGCCCCCTACTACCTGCCCGAGGACACCGTGAACGCCTTGCAGGAAACTCTGGCGGACTACGGCGAGGACCGCAACGGCGACGGCAAGGTGGTCGTGACCCTGAACGTCTACACCCTCGATTACGCCGAGGGCGAGACCCAGACCGAGAGCGACGCCTACCTGACCATGGCGGGCACCACCAAGCTTGCCACCGATGTGCAGGGCGGCCTGAGCTCCGTCTTTCTGCTCTGGGACCCGGCAGGGTTTGAGGAGAGCACCGGCTCGCTGCGGTATCTGGACGGCAGCCTGCCCGCCGCCGACAGCGACGAGGACTGGTGGAACATGGTCTATAAGTGGAGCGACTGCCCCGTGCTGGCGGGCCTCGACCTCGGCAGCTACGGCCCCGACACCACCCAGAGCCGCAGTGGGTCCAGTCAGGAGTATATGTCCCAGTTCTACGTCGGGATGCGGGGCGCATGGAACAGCGGCACCGCCGACAACCTCGCCGGCGGCGAGGAGCTGTGGCAGAAGCTGACGGCGGGGGCTGTCTCCACCGTTGCGCCGGAGGGCTGAGCCATGCGGTTCCGCGTTCGGCGCAAGGGCAGGGCGGAGCACATCAGCATCCCCGAAAAGCCCGAAAAAAAGGCGGCACCGTTAAAAGCCGCCGACCTCGACAACCCCTATGGCCGGGTGTTCGGCATCCCCCGCAGCAGGGAAGACCTGCGCAAACAGGACAGATAAGCGAAAAGCCCTCTCCGACCGCCTCGGAGAGGGCTTTTCTGTTGCAATCGCTTCGCGTTGGCAGCCCCGGATTTGAAATATTCTCCACCCTCAAAGGAGGCGGCGCTTGTTGTTTCCTCGTCCGGGTTATGGTATACTTACTAGGTATCGTCCCAACAGGAGCTGAAATTTTACCCGAAGGATGTGGAACAGATGGACACACTGGAACAGGCCCGCGCTGAGATCGACGCGGTGGATGCGCAGCTGGCCGCCCTGTTTGAGCGGCGGATGGCCGCCGTGCTCAGCGTCGCCCAATACAAGCAGGCCCACGGCCTGCCGATCTATGACGCCGCACGGGAGGCGGTGGTGCTGGAAAAGGCTGCGGCCCGCATTCGGGACCCCGCCCTCCGGCCCTACTACAGAGATCACGTCCAGAACATGATGGACGTCGCCAAGCAGTACGAGGCGGAGGTGCTGGGCGAGAACCGCGCCGCCTATCAGGGCGTAGAGGGCGCTTTTGCCCACATCGCGCTGCGGGCACTCTTCCCCCACGCGGAGGCGGTGAGCTACCCGACGTGGGACGAGGTCTTCGAGGCCGTCCGGCGGGGGGATGCCGCCCGCGGCGTCGTGCCCTTCGAGAACAGCCACGCGGGCGATGTCTCCGCCGTGCTGGACCTGTGCTATAACTACCCGGAGCTGTGGGTGGTGGACGTCTACGACCTGCCCATCTCCCAGAACCTGCTCGTCCTGCCCGGCACCCAACTGGCCCAGCTCCGGCACGTCTACAGCCACCAGCAGGCCATCGCCCAGAGCGAGACGTTCTTAAAGCAGTTCCGTCTGCCCGCCACAGCCATGCCGAATACGGCCATGGCGGCAAAGTTCGTGGCAGAGTCCGGCGACCCGTCCAAAGCCGCCATTGCCAGCGCGGAGACCGCTGCCCTCTACGGGCTGGAGATCCTTGTGCCCAACATCAACACCGACGGCGACAACACCACCCGCTTCATCGTCCTCAGCCGCGAAAAGCCTACCGGGGGCAACCGCTTCTCGCTGCTCTTCACGCTGGACAACAAGCCCGGCAAGCTGGCCGAGGTCATTCAGGTCATCGGCCGGTTCGGCTACGACATGGAATCCATCAAGAGCCGTCCGCTGCCCCATGTTCCCTTCGATTACTATTTTTACGTCGAGCTGGTGGGAGATCCCGCCGACGACGAGACCGCCGCGCTGCTGCGCGAGCTGGATCATACCTGCCGCACCGTGCGGCTGTTAGGAGTGTATACGAAATGAGTGGATTTATCGGCACAAAGCTCACCATGAATCTGGGTGAGCGCAGCTATGACATCATCTTGAAAAACGGCGCACTGGAGAACCTGTACCAGTTCGCCCGCCTCGACCGCCGTGTGGCGGTGGTGACAGACGCAGGCGTCCCGGCAGAGTACGCCCAGCGGGTGGCCGACCAGTGCCGCGACGCAAAGGTCATCACCGTGCCGCAGGGCGAGGCCAGCAAGAGCATGAAGATCCTGGAAAGTGTCCTGCGCCAGATGCTGGAGTTCAATATGGGCCGCGGCGACCTCGTCATCGCCGTGGGCGGCGGCGTCGTGGGCGATCTGGCGGGCTTTGCCGCCTCCATCTATATGCGGGGCATCGACTTCATCAACTGCCCCACCACCACCCTCTCCATGATCGACTCCTCCATCGGCGGCAAGACAGCGGTGGATCTGGGCGAGACGAAAAACATCGTCGGCTCCTTCTGGCAGCCCAAGCTGGTCATCGTGGACCCCAGCACCCTCGCCACCCTGCCCCGCCGCCAGTACATCAACGGTCTGGCCGAGTCGGTGAAGGCGAGCCTTCTGGCCGACCCGGAGCTGTTCGCTATCTTTGAAAAGGGCGACATCGACGAGCAGATCGGGGAGATCATCTACCGCAGCCTCCGCTTCAAGAAGAGCATCGTGGAGCAGGACGAGACCGAGCGCGGGATGCGCAAGGCTCTCAACTTCGGTCACACCATCGGCCACGGCATCGAGGCCGTCAAGGGCGTCAAGGGCCGCCGCACCGTGGGCCTCTACCACGGCGAGTGCGTGGCGCTGGGGATGCTGCCCATGATCGAATCGAAGGCATTGCAGAAGCGCGTCCGGGCGGTCTACCGCCGTCTGGGCCTGCCCCTGCGCACCGCCTACAATAAAGATAAAGTCTACGCCGAGATGCTCCACGACAAGAAGGCACAGGGCGGACAGATCACCGTCATCAAGGTGCCGGGTCTGGGCTGCTGGCGTGCCGAGACCATCCCGGTGGAGGGCCTGCGCACCCTGCTGGGCATGGAGGACTGAGCCATGAAAAACACCTTTGGCAGCACATTGGCGCTGACCATCTTCGGCGAGAGCCATGGCCGGGCCATCGGCGGCGTGCTGGACGGCATGGCCGCAGGGGTGCCGGTGGATGAGGAGTTCATCGCCGCCTGCATGGACAGGCGCCGCGCCCGGGGCGACGGCCTCTCCACCCCCCGGGTGGAGGCCGACCGGGTCCAGCTGCTCTCCGGCGTCGTGGACGGCCACACCACCGGCACGGCCATCGCCCTCATGATCGAAAACCAGAACACCCGCAGCGGCGACTACGCCAAGACCGCCGACCTGCTCCGCCCCGGTCATGCAGACTACACCGCCTATGCCAAATACCACGGCTTTCAGGACGCCCGGGGCGGCGGGCACTTCTCGGGCCGGATTACCGCCGCGCTGGTGGCGGGCGGGGCCATCGTGCTGGGGGCGCTGGGCCGCGCAGGCATCGACATCACCACCCACATCGCCCGCTGTGCCGGCCTCTCCGACACCCCCTTTGCGCTGGACGATGCCGCTGCGCTGGCCGCGCAGGTCAGCGTGCTGGAAAATAAGGGCGAGGGATTCGCACTGCTGGATGCCTCCGCCGAAGAGCCGATGAAGGCGGCCATCCGCGCCGCCGGGGCGGAGGGCGACAGTGTGGGCGGCATCCTTGAGACGGCCATCCTCGGCCTGCCCGCCGGTGTGGGCGAGCCGTACTTTGACAGCGTGGAGAGCCTGCTCTCCCACATGGCCTTCTCCGTGCCTGCCGTCAAGGGCATCGAGTTCGGCACCGGCTTCGGCTTTGCTGACCTGAAAGGCTCGGAGGCCAACGACGCCTTCCGGATGAAGGGGAACACCATCGTTACCGCCACCAACCACAACGCTGGGGTCAACGGCGGCATCTCCAATGGGATGCCCGTGGTCTTCCGCACCGCCGTCAAGCCGACGCCCAGCATCTACAAGGAACAGGAGACGGTGGATTATCTTGCAAAGCAGGATGCGCCTCTCTCCATTCAGGGCCGCCATGACCCCTGCATCGTGCCCCGTGCCGCCATCGTTCAGACCTGTGCCGCCGCGCTGGCCGTGGGCGACCTGCTGACGGCCCGCTACGGTATGGCATGGATGGAGCGGCCCACCAGCTACCGCAGGGAGGGACTGTGATGGAATACGGACTCATCGGCTCGAAGCTGGGCCACTCCTACTCGAAGCTCATCCACGAGATGCTCTGCGGCTACCGCTATGACCTCTGCCCCCTGCCCACGGAGGAGGAGGCCCGGGCCTTTCTCACCAAGCGGCAGTTCAAGGCCATCAATGTCACCATCCCCTATAAGCGGCTGGTGATGGAGTACTGCACCTACATCGACCCCCGGGCCAAGGCCATCGGCGCGGTGAATACCGTCGTCAACAAGAACGGCCTGCTCTACGGCTACAACACGGATCATCTCGGCTTTGCCCACCTGTGCGACGCCCACGGCGTCGATTTCGCGGGCAGGACCGTCCTCATCCTCGGCACCGGCGGCACCCACAACACCACCAGCGCCGTCGCCCGGGACAAGGGTGCGGCGAAGGTGCTGACCGTCAGCCGGACGCCCGACGCCGCCAAGGGACAGCTCTCCTATGAGGAAGCCGTGTCCAGCGGCGCACAGATCGTCATCAACACCACCCCCGCCGGGATGTACCCCAATGTGGGGGCGTGCAGTCTGGACGTTGCCCGAATGCCCGGGCTGGAAGCGGTGCTGGATGTGGTATATAACCCGGACAAGACCGAACTCATCCTGCGGGCCGAGGAGGCCGGCGTCCCGGTGGCCGTGGGAGGACTCGAGATGCTGGTGGCGCAGGCGGTGTACGCCGCCGAATACTTCCTCAGCCGGAAGTTCGACGACGCGGCGGGGGAGATCCGCCGCATCACTGCTGTGCTCCGCCGCGATATGCTGAATGTGGCCCTCATCGGGATGCCCTCCAGCGGCAAGTCCACGGTGGGCCGTCTGCTGGCGGACAAGCTGGGCAAGCGGTTCATCGACCTCGACGAGGAGATCGTGAAGGCCGACGGCCGCAGCATCCCGGACATCTTCGCCGCCGAGGGCGAGGACGGCTTCCGGGCGCGGGAGTCGGCCCAGACTGCCCGTTTTGCAAAAGAGGGCTGTCAGCTGCTCTCCTGCGGCGGCGGCATCATCAAGCGGGGCGAAAATCTGCGCGCCCTGCACCAGAACGGCGTTGTGCTCTTTATCGACCGGCCGCTGGATGCGCTGACGGTGGGCGGCGGACGACCTCTCTCGTCCAGCCCTGAGGCGCTCAGGCAGATGGAGGCGGAGCGCCGCCCCCTGTATCTCGCGGCGGCAGATGCCGTCATCCCCAACAGCGGCACGGTGGAGGACGCCGTAGCCGCCGCAATGGAGGCTCTGGATGAAATTTTTAGTCATTAACGGCCCCAACCTCAATATGATGCACTTCACCGAGCCGGGCGTGGCCGGTCAGCTGGACTACAACGGCCTGCTGGATTATCTCGAGCTGTGCTGCACCCAGATGGGCCTCGAGGTGGAGTTTTTTCAGTCCAACCACGAGGGCGACCTCATCGATGAGATCCAGTCTGCCGCAGGCCGGGCCGACGGCATCATCCTGAACCCCGGCGGATACGCCCACTACAGCGTCGCCATCCTCGACGCGCTGCGGCTCTGCGGCGTGCCTGCCGTGGAGGTGCTGCTGAGCGAGCCGGACGAGCATGAGCCGTTCCGCAAGACGGACATCATCTCCTTCGGCTGTCAGGGACACTTCATCGGCGAGGGCATCAGCGGCTATCTGCACGCTGCGGCCTATCTGACCCAGCTGCTTCGTCTGGACGGCAGCGCACACACCCATCTGGTCATGTGAGCGGAAAAGAAAGAGTGAAAGGAACGAAATTCTATGATCATCTCCACCAAAAAGGGCACCCCCAAGGAAGAACTGGAAAAGATCGTGGACCGCTTTGAAAAGCAGGGCCTCGACGTCACCCTCATCACCGGCAAGGACTACAACGTCTTCGGCCTCGTGGGCGACACGACGAAGATCGACGAGCGGGATGTCCTCGCCAACCCCTGGATCGACAACGTCACCCGCGTCTCTGCCCCCTATAAGCGGGCCAACCGCCTCTTCCACCCGGCGGACTCCGTCATCGACTGCGGCGGCGTCAGGATCGGCGGCAAGGAGAAGATCGCGGTCATGGCAGGCCCGTGCAGCATCGAGAGCGCGGAGCAGGCCCTCCGCATCGCGCAGGGCGTCAAGGCGGGCGGCGCGACCCTCTTCCGGGGCGGCGCATACAAGCCCCGCACCTCGCCCTACTCCTTTCAGGGCCTCGAGACCGAGGGCATCCTTGACATGGTGAAGGCCCGGGAGGCCACCGGTATGCCCATCGTCTCCGAGCTGATGAGCGAGGATCGCATCCCCGAGTTCGAGGAGTATGTGGACGTGGTGCAGATCGGTGCCCGCAATATGCAGAACTTCCAGCTGCTCAAGGCCGTGGGTAAGATGCATAAGCCCGTTCTGCTCAAGCGCGGCCTCTGCAACACCATCGAGGAGTGGATCATGAGCGCCGAATACATCATGGCCGGAGGCAACGAGCAGGTCATCCTCTGCGAGCGGGGCATCCGCACCTTTGAGAAGTACACCCGCAACACCCTCGACCTCTCCGCCGTGCCCATCATCCACGAAAAGACCCACCTGCCCGTCATCGTTGACCCCAGCCACGCCACCGGCAAGGCGAACCTTGTGGAGCCGATGATGATCGCCGCCGTGGCCGCCGGTGCCGACGGCCTCGAGGTGGAGGTGCATTATGACCCCCGCCACGCATGGAGCGACGGCGCACAGTGCCTGACCCCGGAGGCCTTTGCGCAGGCTATGGCAAAGTGCCGTCAGGTCGCATGGGCCATCGGCAGGGATATGTAAATGAGAAACAGCCTTGCCCTCTCAGTCCCCTTTGGTGACAGCTCTCCCAAAGGGAGAGCCAGAAACGTGACCGTGAGGGCAAGCCGCCGGAAGGATATAAGTATGTTGGTAACGATAAAGCAAGCCCCCGGCGGCATCGGCGGGGCCATCACTGCGCCGCCCAGCAAGAGCATGGCCCACCGGGCGGTGCTCTGCGCTGCGCTGGCAAGGGGCACTTCTCACATCGGGAATCTCGAGTTCAGCAAGGACATCTCGGCTACCCTCTCGGCCGCCGGACAGCTCTGCGCCAAGGTGCGCACCGGCCCGGACAGCGCCGTGGTGGAGGGTCTGGGGCGCTTCCTCCCCGTCGAAGCCCCGGTGGACTGCTGCGAGAGCGGCAGCACCCTCCGCTTCCTCATCCCCATCGCCAGCCTCACCGGGCAGAGCGTGACCTTCGTGGGCCGGGGCCGGCTGATGGAGCGGCCCCAGTCGGTATACGAGACGTTATATCACGAGCAGTCTCTCCGCTTTGAGCCGTCCCCGGCGGGGCTGACCGTCGAGGGCGCTCTGAAAAGCGGCGAGTACGAGCTGGCGAGCAATGTGTCGAGCCAGTTCATCAGCGGGCTGCTGTTTGCCCTGCCCCTGCTGGCAGGGGACAGCACCCTCCATCTCATCCCGCCGGTGGAGAGCCGCAGCTACATCGAGATGACCCGGGCGGCACAGCGCCGTTTCGGCGTCGAGAGCCGCTGGCAGGACGAGAACACCCTCTTCCTCCCGGGCGGGCAGCAGTATACCCCCTACGACTACACGGTGGAGGGGGATTACAGTCAGGCGGCGTTCCCGGCAGTGCTGGGGGCGGTGCAGGGCGGCGTGACCCTCAAGGGACTGTCCGCCGACACCTTACAGGGCGATGCAGCCATCCTCGGCATCCTGCGCCGCTGTGGGGCGGAGCTGTCCGCCGCCGATGAGGGCATCCGGCTCGGAAAAGCCCCTCTGCACGGCATCGACATCGACCTCGCCGACTGCCCCGACCTCGGCCCTGTGCTGATGGTGCTGGGCCTGCTCTGCGAGGGGACCACCACCATCCGCAACGCCGAGCGCCTCCGCATCAAGGAGAGCGACCGCATCGCAGCCATGGAGGCCGAGCTGCGGGCCTGCGGCGGCGTGCTGGAAAGCGAGGGCGGCACCATCACCATCCACGGCTGCGCAGGGAAGCTCCACGCCCCCGCCGCGCCCCTCCACGGCCACAACGACCACCGGGTGGTCATGAGCCTCACGGTGCTGGCGCTGGCTGCCGGGCTGCCCCTCTCCATCGACGACGCGGAGGCCGTGCAGAAGAGCTGGCCCCATTTCTTTGAAGCCATCAAGCCGTTAGGCGCGGAGGTAGAATATGCTGGATAAATCGAAGCGTTATCTCGTGGTGGGCCTCGGCCTGCTGGGCGGTAAATACGCCCTCGAGCTTTCCAAGGCCGGGTTCCACGTGGACGGCATCAACCGCAGCGAGGGGCATTTACAATACGCCCTCGACCACGGCTATATCGCCAGCGGCAAGACCCACGATTTCGAGGATCTCGTCGCGCAGGCCGACCACATCATCTTCGGCCTGTACCCCACGGCCCTCATCGACTGGTTCAGGACATACGGCTCGCTTCTCAAGCCCGGCTGCATCTTCACCGATGTCTCCGGCGTCAAGACCGGCCTTGTGGAGCCGGTGCAGGCGATGTGCCCGGCGGGGGTGGAGTTCATCGCCAGCCATCCGATGGCAGGCCGTGAGACCTCCAGCGTCGAGCACGCGGCGGAGGTCAACTTTGCCCCCGCCAACTTCATCATCACTCCCACCGAGAAGAATACCCCCGAGGCGGTCCAGTGGGCGAAGGAGCTGGCCGAGGTGCTGGGCTTCCGCCACATCTGCACCCTGACCGTGCAGGAGCACGATAAGATGATCGGCTATGTCAGCCAGCTCTGCCACGCCATCGCCGTCAGCCTCATGTGCGCCAACGACAACTCCTCGCTCTGCGAGTACACGGGCGATTCCTTCCGGGACCTGACCCGCATCGCCCGCATCAACGAAAAGATGTGGGCCGAGCTGTTCCTCTGGAACAAGGAGAACCTCATCTCCGAGATCGACCAGTTCGACGCGGCCCTCGCCCAGCTGAGGGCCGCCCTCGTGGCCGACGACCGGGACAAGCTGGAAGAGATGTTCCGCCTGTCCACCCAGCGCCGCGCTGCATTTGACAAGAAGGACTCGTGACCGAAAGGAGGCCGCCCATGCCCAAGCAGGAGGGACAAAAATCCAAACTACTGGCACTGCTGCGCATCTTTGAGCAGCAGACTGACGAGGAACATCTGCTCAATGTGCCCCAGCTGGTGGAGCTGCTGGCCCGGCAGGGCATCCTCTGCGAGCGCAAGAGCGTCTACAGCGACATCGACGCGCTGAATGCGCTGGGCTACGACATCCGGCTGCGCCGGGGCCGCAGCGGCGGCTACTGGATGGCGACGCGGCCCTTCGAGCTGGCCGAGCTGAAGCTTCTGGTGGACGCCGTCCAGTCCAGCCGGGTCATCTCCAAGACCTCCAGCGACAAGCTCATCCATAAGCTGGAAGGGCTGGCCTCCCGGTATCAGGGCACCCAGCTCCAGCGTCAGGTCTACGTCGATGGCCGTCCCAAGAGCGGCAACAAAGACCTGCCCTACAGCGTGGATGCCCTCTTCGCGGCCATCAACACCGGAAAAATGGTGCGCTTCCGCTACAAAAAGGCAGGACGCCCCGCTCCCTACACCATCAGCCCGTGGCAGATGGCGTGGGAGAACGGCTGCTACTATCTCATCGCCTATCAGGACGAGAAGGAGCCGGTGGGCATCCGCCATTACCGGGTGGATAAGATGGCCGGGGTGACGGTGCTGGACGAACCGCGCCGGGGCAGGGAGCGGTTCGCCGATTTCGATCTGCCCTCCTACCTGAAAAAGCACTTCCAGATGTTCGGCGGGCCGGAGCACCGCGTCACCCTGCGGTGTACTTCTGACCTCGAATCGGCCATGCGGGAGCGCTTTGGCACCTCGCCCATCTTTGTGCCGGAAGGGAAGGGCAGCTTCCACTTTGACGTGCCCGTCTGCGTCAGCGACCAGTTCTATGGCTGGGTCTGCGGCTTCGGCGGAAAGGTCGAAGTGGTCTCGCCCGCCGAGGTGCGGGACGGTCTGCGGGAGCTGAATGAGCGGCTGGCCGGAATGCATCAATAAAATAAAATAACAAAAAAGGCTTCCTCCGAAGAGAAAGCCATGGGTGCAATGGGTGCAGAAAATCAACCCTCGAGCAGCTCGACGGTCTTCATCTTGACAGCAGTCTTGGGTTTATCGTTCCAGTCGGTGGGGACGGATGCGATCCTGTCCACGACATCCATGCCGGAGACGACCTTGCCAAAGGCGGCATACTGGCCGTCGAGGTGGGGTGCGTCCTCATGCATGATGAAGAACTGGCTGCCGGCGCTGTTGGGGTTCATGCTGCGGGCCATGCTGATGACGCCGCGGGTGTGCTTGATGGGGTTGTTGACGCCGTTGGCAGCAAACTCGCCCTTGATGTTCCAGCCGGGGCCGCCGGTACCATTGCCCAGCGGGCAGCCGCCCTGGATCATAAAGCCGGGGATGACGCGGTGGAAGGTCAGGCCGTTGTAGAAGCCCTGACCGACCAGCTTCTTGAAATTCTCACAGGTGATGGGGGCAGCTTCCTCGTTCAGCTCGATGTCGATGACGCCGCCGTCTTCCATAGTAATGCGAACCATAGTTTTCACAATGCTCCTTTTATCATAGCCCGTTTCGGGGTGGGTGCGGCAGATGCTCTGCCGAAGCTCCCCTTTAGTATACCATACCTTTTGCAGAGCGCAACGGCGCAGATGCAACCTTTTTGTAAAGAATCACCGCATTTCCACCATATCCTGCCAAAAACGCTTGGGACAGTGGCTCATCCGGCCCTTTTCGCTGTGGCGGGCCTTGATCTCCAGCGTGTCGTAGAACTGCTTCCAGAGCGCCTGAAGCTCCTGCTCCCGGGCGCTGGGCGGGGGAAGGGTGAGCGGTGCGGCCAGCTCGAGGAGCCTGGCCTCGTGGTCCTGATAGAGTAAGACCGCCTGATGGACGGCGTCATATATCATGAAGTCCTCCTCCGGAAAGCGGGCGCAGAAATGCCCCCGCAGCAGGGGGAGGATGTAGTTTTTGGGGTGGATGACCGCACCCAGCATCCCGCCGTGCTCTTGGAAGCGGACGAAGCCCTGAAACTTGTCCACCTCCCAGTCGAGGCTCTTCTTCATCTCGTAGAGGGGGGCTACGTCCGGGTGGCCCATCCGCTTGACCGTACCGGGGCCGAGGGCGAAGGCCAGATGCAGAAAGCGGATGAGCAGCAGCTCTTTCTCCTCCTGCCCGGAGAGAAAATCCCGGCTGACGAGATACTCCGTCTCCCGGCCCAGCTTTTTTCCGAGGCTGGAAAAGACCCGCCGGGCCTTGGCGGAGTCCGTCTCGATGTCCCGGACGGGGTAGAGGGTGGCCGTCTCCCGCTGGGGCGTCCAGACCGCAAAGGGGATCTCATGCTGGGCGAAGCTCTCGAACACGCAGCACAGAAAACCCTCGAAGCTGCCGTCGTAGAGGTAGACCACGTCGGCGTCGTGGAGCTTCCGGGCCTTCGGAGGGGTCACAGCGCGCGCGCCAGACATTGCACCGCCTCCTCCCGCACCATCCGCTGGGCCGCCCGGGGCGGCACGCCCTGCTCAACGAGCTGGTCCACCGCCGGCGGGGCGAAGAGGCTCAGCTGTTCGGCCCCGGCGCTGAAGACATTGGGGTCGATGAGTGCCCGGGTGATGCGCTCCCGTCCGGCGCTGCCCCGGCCCGGGTGCGCCCCCGAAAAGCCCCGGCAGGTGATGAAATACTGCGCCCGCTTGAGCACGACGCCCATCCGCTTCAGCTCGTCGAGGCCGAGGTCGGACAGGCGCCGGGCATCCCGGATGCGGCGGGCGCTCTTGGGCCCGATGCCCGGCACCCGCAGCAGCATCTCAAAGGGGGCACGGTTGATGTCCACCGGGAACAGCCCGTAGTGCTGGACGGCCCAGTTGCACTTGGGGTCGAGGTAGGGGTTGAAGCTCTGGTTGTCTTTGTCTAGGATCTCGTCGGCCCTGAACTGGTAGAAGCGGAGCAGCCAGTCGGCCTGATAGAGCCGGTGCTCCCGCAGCAGGGGCGGCTTTGTGTCCAGCGCGGGCAGGCGGGTGTCGTCCGACACCGGGATGTAGGCCGAGTAGAACACCCGCTTGAGGCCGTATTTCTGGTACATCCCCTCGGAGAGCTGTAAAATGTGGTAGTCTGTCTCGGGCGATGCGCCGACGATCATCTGGGTGCTCTGGCCGGCAGGGGCGAACTTGGGGGCGTGGCGGTAGAGGGTCAGCTCCTTTTTGCTCTCCTCGCCCGCCACCGAGATCTGCTTCATGGGCCGGAAGATGGAGTGGCGGCCCTTGTCGGGGGCGAGGAGATGGAGGCTCTGCTCGCTGGGCAGCTCGACGTTGACGCTGAGGCGGTCGGCGAGGAAGCCCATCTGCCGGATCAGCTCCGGGCTTGTGCCGGGGATGGTCTTGGCATGGATATAGCCGCCGAAATGGTATTCGTTCCGCAGCAGCCGCAGGACGGAGAGCATCCGCTCGGTGGTGTAGTCGGGGGTGCCCAGCACGGCGCTGGACAGGAAAAGCCCCTCGATGTAGTTGCGGCGGTAGAACTCGATGGTCAGCTCGGCCAGCTCCCGGGGCGAAAAGGTGGCCCGTGGCACGTCGTTGGACTTCCGGTTGACGCAGTAGCTGCAATCAAAAGCACAGCAGTTGCTCATCAGGACCTTCAGCAGGCTGACGCAGCGGCCGTCTGCGGTGAATGCGTGGCAGCAGCCCGGCGCGTAGCAGCTGCCGAGAGTACCGGCCCTCGCCGCACGGGACGTGCCGCTGGACGTGCAGGCGACGTCGTATTTTGCACTGTCGGCCAGAATGGTGAGCTTGTCCATCAGCGACTGTTCCATAAAACTCCACCTCCCGAAGGGGATACGACCCCCTTACCCCCACGGAAATGCCCGGGGAGAGGGGCGAGGCTCACCACTTGGCCTTCGTCTCGACCACACGGCCTGCGATGTGCAGGCGGTTCAGGTCATCGCCCTTGATGACCAGCTCGTTGTAGGCGGGGTTGAAGGGCTGCAGCACGACGCAGTTGCCCCGCTGGATATACCGCTTGAGGGTGCCTTCGCCCTCGTCGCCGTAGACCAGCACGCCCAGATCGCCGTTTTCCAGCGTATCCTGCTTGTGGACGAGGGCGAGGTCGCCGTCCTGAATGCGCGGCTCCATGCTGTCGCCCCGGACGACGAGGTAGAAATAGTTGGAGGGGTCCTTGACGCGGGCATACTCCTGCCCGTAATCCTCCTCAAAGGCCAGCGCGCCGTACCCGGCCTTCACGGTGCCGATGACCGGGATGAGGCTCTCGGCGTAGTTGCCGAAAAAGCGCTCCTCGGGGGTGGCTGCGTTGGACACCGGGCGGTAAAGCCCCAGCAGGAAGTCTGCCGTGGTGCTCAGGATCTCGGCGATGCGGGCCACCGTGGCGGGGTCGGGGGAGGATTTGCCGCTTTCCCACTTGCCGACGGCCTGCTGGGTCACTCCCAGTTTGGATGCCAGCTCCGCCTGACTGATCCCCTTCTGCTTGCGGCACTGCTTCAAAAGCTCTGAAAACGACATGGTCGTACACTCCTTTACTCCGAGGTTAAAATCTTGCATCTCTATTGTACAACAAAAAGATGTTTTTGTAAAGAGAAAAATGAGGGCTTCGCCAAAAAAAGGTTGTCGAGGGGCGAGGGTCTGCGGGAATGTCTGAAAAAGTTGAAATTAAGGCTTGACAGAACGGCGAAAATCTGGTAAATTAAATAGGCATTCGGTACGGCGTGTGCGAGTGCCCACGAGGAGAGATGTCCGAGTGGTTTAAGGAAGCAGTCTTGAAAACTGCCGTACGGCAACGTACCGTGGGTTCGAATCCCACTCTCTCCGCCATTTTTTATTGAATAAGTGTAGCACACTTTGCTCTGGAGTAGTACTCAAGAGGTCGAAGAGGCGCCCCTGCTAAGGGCGTAGGTCGTCTAAACAACGGCGCGAGGGTTCAAATCCCTCCTACTCCGCCAAGAAAAAGCTCGATGGTTCATTGAAACCATCGGGCTTTTTCCATTTTTATGCGGTTTTAGCAGCGGTTCGGGGCGCGGGGGCTGCTTTTGCGCCCCGGAGCGCACAGGGTCATTTCAGTGCATCGGCAAGGACGCTCAGCAGACGCGGGATGTCCAGCGGCTTTGCGATGTGGCCGTTCATGCCGGCCTTCAGCGCGTTCTGACGGTCTTCCTCAAAGGCATTCGCCGTCATGGCAAAGATGGGGATGCCGGCCTTTTTCGCATCCGGCAGGGCACGGATGCGCCGCGTCGCCTCGTAGCCGTCCATGTTGGGCATCTGGATGTCCATCAGGATCAGGTCATACTGGCCGGGCGTGGCCTGCTCCATCTTCTGGACGGCGATCGCGCCGTCCTCGGCAGGATCCACCACAAAGCCCGCTTCCGACAGAAACTCCATTGCGATCTCGCGGTTCAGCTCGTTGTCCTCCACCAGCAGGAGCTTTTTCCCCTGAAAGGCGGAAGCCTTCGGTTCCGGCAGGCGGGGAGACACCTCGGCAGAGAACGGCTCAGACAGGATCTTGCGCAGCTCGGAAAGGAACAGCGGCTTCTCGCAGAAGGCGGTCACGCCAGCAGCGCGGGCTTCTTCCTCGATGTCGGCCCAATCGTAGGCGGTCAGGATGATGATGGGGCAGTTGTGCCCGATCACCTTGCGGATCTGACGCACGATCTCGATGCCGTTCATATCGGGGATGAGCCAGTCGATGATGTAGACGCTGAATTCATCGCCCCGCTCCACCGCGTACTTGGTGCGGATCACCGCCTCCTTGCCGGAGATCGTCCACTCCGGCCGCATCCCGATCTTGGACAGCATGGTGCTGACGCTCAGGCAGGTGTCGGTGTCGTCGTCCGCCACCAGTGCGCGCAGCCCTTCCAGCTGCGGGAGCTGCCGCTGCTCCACCTTCTGCTCGCTGCATGCAAAGCAGAGGTCCACGATGAACTCGCTGCCCTTGCCCGGCTCGCTCTCGATGGCGATGGTGCCGCCCATCAGGTCCACGATGTTCTTGGTGATGGACATTCCGAGGCCGGTGCCCTGAATGCCGCTGACGGTGGAGCTTTCCTCCCGGCTGAACTCCTCAAAGATGTGCTTCTGGAACTCCGCGCTCATGCCGATGCCATTGTCCTTGATGCGGAACTCATAGCGGGCACGCCCGGTGGGCGCACCGTTCTTCTGGGCGATGCGGAGGCTGATCATGCCGCCGGTGGGGGTGAACTTGATGGCGTTGGACAGAATGTTCAGCAACACCTGATTCAGCCGCAGCGGGTCGGTGATGATGTCCTCGTTCTCCACATCCATGGTGTCGATGAAGAGCGACAGCCGTTTGGCCGAGACATTGGGCTGGATGATGGAGCGCACATCGTGGACGAGATCCGGCAGGTGCACCGCGCGCTCCTCGAGCTTTACTTTTCCGCTCTCGATGCGGCTCATATCCAGCACATCGTTGATGAGGGAGAGGAGGTGCTGGCTGGAAGTGGAGATCTTTTTCAGGTAGTCCAACACCTGCTCCCGGTTGTCGATGTGGGTCGCAGCCAGAGAGGTGAAGCCGATGATGGCGTTCATCGGGGTGCGGATGTCGTGGCTCATGTTGAACAGGAACTCCCGCTTGGCGCGGTTTGCCGCCCCCTCGTGCTGGAGCGCGATCTCCAGCTTGCGGTTCTGCTCCTCCAGCTGGGTCTGATACTTCTTCTCCTGCTCTTTTTTCTGCTGCTCCATCTCCTGTGCCGAGCGCCTGCGCAGCGTCTGAAGGACGACCACGATCAGGAGATAACCGGCCAGTGCTATCAGGATGGTGGAGACCGACTGACGGAAGATCGTTCTGGCATCCGTATACGCATAGAGGTCAAAGGCACGTCCATGGCTGTACATCCCGAAATAGGAGCCGGAGCCGTCCCAGCCGCGGGTGCGGGTCAGCGTCTCCGCCGTTCCGACGCTTCGGATCTCCTGCACCGGCGGGCTGTCCGTGGTGTCCTGCCCGATTAGCTCCGGGCAGTTGGAGGCGATGATCTGATTGTTCTGCACGATGAACAGGGTGCCGCTGGTCTCTTCCGGGTAGCCATCCAGAATGCTCTGGACCGACAGCGCTGTCCCTTCGACAAACGCTGCCGGGGTGTACCGGTAGGCGAGCAGGATGGCCGCGCCGCTGCCGGACCGGTGGGCTGTTACATCCACGGCAGCCCCGTCTTCCAGCAGGACGCGCTTCATATAGGTCTTCTGCGGGTAGCGGAAGACGTCCAGAGCTGCATCGGTCCTGAGCTGGTCGCCAAACCGGGCATAGCCGACCCCGTTCGCGGTATATTCACAGAGGAGCGTGCCCTCCGGGTCAAGGACGGAGATGCCGGTGAGCCAGAGCCGTTCGGCCTCCGCTTTCAGGCACTGCGGGTCGGAGAAGTCCAGCGCGGGGTCATCGGCCAGCTCCTGCATCGAGACCGCCGTGCGGCGGAGGGCCTTCGCCGCAACGGTATCGTTGTATTTTTCGTAGCGGGTGGACTGCAATTTGATAAAATCGAGGATCTGGCAAAAGCGCTCCTCCGTTGAGTACAGCGCTTTCCAGTTCGAGAAAAAGACGACGCCTGCCATGAAGAGCACGCCGGCGATCAGATAGAGCGCCCAGATCCGCGCAGCCGGAGCGGGCTTATTTTTATGTTCCAATGGTGTCTACCTCCAGATACTGCGAAGGGTCTTCGAGATATTTGCCGACGATCCGCTCCAGCGTGCCGTCTTCGCGCAGCTGCGCAAAGGTATCGTTCAGCCGGACGTCCAGCCCTCGGCTGTCGTTCGCTGCAAAGGCCACGCCCAGCCCGGTGACGAGCAGCGGCTCGGACAGGATGCGGAACGCCAGCGCATTGTCCTTCATGTATTGCAGGATGGCCGTCCCATGGGCGGCGATGGCGTCCACATAGCCGCAGGCCAGCAGCGCGTACTGGACGCTGCGGTCTTCGGTGCTGAACACATCGACCTCCTGCGGGAGGCGGGGGTCGGAGCCGCTGAGAAAAAGCTCCTCCGGCTTGCCGGTGCTCTGGACGGCGATGCTCTTTCCGGCAAGGTCGCTGAGGGACTGGATGCTGCTGTCGTCATTCACGGCGACCACCTGACGGCTCACCATGTAAGGCCCGGCCCAGCGGTAGAGCGCTTCGCGCCCCTCCATGGAAAAGCAGCCCCAGATGCAGTCGATGGCACCGCTCTCCACGAGGGTGGTCTTCTGCTCCCAGTCGATCGGCTCGAACCGGGTGGAATACCCCATGCGGCGGAACGCTTCGGTGGCGATCTCCACATCGATCCCGGCGGGAACGCCGTCGTTGTTCAGATAAATGTAGGGGGGATAGGTGTCGCTTCCCACAACGATCTGGGGGAGGCCGCTGTCCTTCGCCTTCGTCCCTCCGCAGGAGGTCAGGCCCCCGACGGCCGCAGAGGCGGCCAGCAGCCCGCACCCGCGCAGGAAGGCACGGCGTGAGATCCTATGTTTCATTCTTTCTCCTGTTTTTCCTGCATCTGCATCCGCGGATGCAGTTTTTTGTTCAGTTCGTCCTGCGTATCCGTCAGGCATTGCAGCAGCAGCGGGTTGAACGCGCCGCATTCGCCGTTCTGGATCATCTGCACCGCTTTCTCGTGGGAGAAAGCCTTTTTATAGCAGCGCTCGCTGGTCAGTGCGTCGTACACGTCGGCCAGCGCGACAAGCTGTGCGCTGATGGGGATGTCGTCGCCCTTCAGCCCATCCGGGTAGCCCCGGCCATCCCAGCGCTCGTGGTGCCAGCGGGCGATCTCGTAGGCAGTCTGCAGCAGCGGCTCCTCGCCGAAATTTTCCAGCTTTTGCAGCATCTCCGCGCCCAGCATACTGTGGGTCTTGATGACCTCAAATTCCTCCGGGGTCAGCCTGCCGGGCTTGTTGAGGATCTTTTCGTCGATCCCGATCTTGCCGATGTCGTGGAGGGTAGAGGCCAGCGGAATCAGATCCTGCTGTTCTGCAGAGATCGAGTAGTTGTTGCTGATCTCCAATAGACGGTGGAGCAGCATTTCTGTGATGATACGGATATGCCGCACATGAGCACCGCTTTCGCCGTTGCGGAACTCTACGATATGGCTCAGCACACCCACCAGCGTATCCGTATTATTTTCACGAGCGCGGATCTGGTCGGACACCATCTTCACCAGCCGCCGCTGCTTGGCATACAGCTTGATGGTGTTGGTCGCGCGGCGGTACACGATGCGTGCATCGAAAGGTCGATTGACATAATCACTCGCGCCTAGTTCATAGGACTTCCGAATTACAGCGTTAGAGTCATCGCTGGAGATCATGATGACCGGGATATCCTCGATGGTGTGGTTGGCGTTCATGGCCTTGAGCACCTCGAAGCCATCCATGACCGGCATGTTGATGTCCAGCAGCACCAGTGCGATGTTCCCGGCCTCTGCCTGCATTTTTTCCAGGCATTCTTGTCCGTTTTCTGCTTCAAGAATGCTGTAATCGCCGCCCAGGATCTCCTTTAGCATCATGCGGTTCATTGCGGAGTCATCCACAAGTAAGATCTGCGACTTATTCTGTAAAAGTTTTTCCAGCGCTGCAAGACTATGCCCCGGAACCTCCACTATGACGGCATTCTTGCGGCACTTTGCCTGATACATCAGCCGGTCTGCCCGGCGAACCGCATTCTCCAGCGGGTCGGTGATGGCCTGCATCGTTCCGCCGATGCTCAGTGAGAGGCGAAAATGCGAATAACCGGGTACAGTAGCCTGCTGCACGGCGGCTCTGATCTGCTCCAGCTTGGCCTGCAGGATGTCGCTCGGAATGCCGGGCAGCACCAGCAGGAACTCGTCCCCGCCGTAGCGGATGAGCAGGTCGGAATCCCGGATGCAGGAGCGGATGGCGGCGGCTGCCGCTTTGAGCGCCATATCACCGGCGTAATGCCCATAGGTATCGTTGCAGACCTTGAAATCGTCCACATCCATCAGCGCGATGCCTGCGGGGCCGACGATACGGGATGCGATATCCTCATAGTAGCGGCGGTTGTATGCGCCAGTCAAGACATCGTAGTAAAGTTTTGCACGGTAGCTCTCTGTTGTTTCTTGAAGCTTTTCCTCGGCTTCGGCCTGCATCTCTTCCATGCTGGAGCGCTCGAACTGCCATTGCAGGCGACCGATCAGCAGAATGTTCGCAGCGATACCAAGGCCGATCACGATGAGCTTTTGAAGGTTCAAAGAGGTGTAAAGAAAAAAGCTGTGGTCGGTAGAAAAGAAAAACGCGGAGTATAGGAATGCAATGAGGCCGCTTACGATTCCTGCTGCATAGCCGTATTTCACGATCACAGCAGAAAGAACAACAAAAAGCAGGATATTTGGATTTGGAATATGAAAATTCCAGATGATCAGGCAGGTGCTCAATTGGGCAAGTGCCGATAGCAACATAGGCTTGATTTTATTTGGCTGTTGTTCCATACGCAATACCATCCAATACTTTGATTCATCATGATTGCTCTCTCACAAAAAAAGAGCTGGGCCGCAAATGGGCGGCCCTGCCAGGTCGTGAGTGTCGGTCATCTGCGAAACCGTGCGATTCCACTATTTATTTTCGGGGGGGGGGTAACGCGGAAGCGCTTCACCGTCTGCTCCAGTGCGTTGATGTCCACCGGCTTTGAGAGGTGCTCGTCCATCCCGGCGTCCCGGCTCTTCTGCATATCCTCAAGGAAAGCGTTGGCGGTCATGGCGAGGATGGGGATCGTCTGTCCCAGCGGATTTTCGCCGCTGCGGATGCGGCGGGTGGCTTCGAGACCATCCATGACGGGCATCTGCACGTCCATCAGGATCATGTCGTACTCGCCGGGCTTGACGCTGGCGAAAGTGTCCACGATCTCCTGACCGTTGGAGCAGATGGTGCAGCGTGCGCCCTTGGTCTCCAGCAGCAGCTCCAGGATCTCGGCGTTGATGGCATTGTCCTCGGCGCAGAGGAAATTCATCCCGGACAGGGGAGAGACGGCCTCGGCCTCCTCCGGGAGGGCCGGCGCCGTCTGCACCTTATCCGCCTCGGCGTCGATGGGAAATTCCAGCACGACCTCAAAGCGGGAGCCTTTGCCGGGGGCGCTCTCCACATGGATGGTGCCGCCCATCAGGTCTACGATGCTCTTGGTGATGGCCATGCCGAGGCCGGTGCCCTGCACCCGGTTGGTGCCGGATTTTTCCTCGCGGGTAAATGGCTCGAAGAGGGTCTTCTGGTAGGCCTCGCTCATGCCGATGCCGTCATCCTGTACTACAAAGCAGTATTTGGCGTAGTGCTCGGTATGGGTAAGCTCGTCCACTGCCAACCGGATGTGTCCGCCTTGGGGCGTATACTTGACCGCATTGGAGAGGATGTTCATCAGGACCTGATTCAGGCGGTTGGGGTCGGCCAGCACGTTTTCGTGCTGCACATGGGTCTCCACCGTGAAGGTCTGGCGGCGCTGGCTGGCCTGCTGCCGGATAATGCTGTCCAGCTGGCTGATTTGATGGGGAAGGTTCATTTTTTCGATGTTCAGGGTGGTCTTGCCGCTCTCGATGCGGCTCATGTCCAGAATATCGTTGATGATGCCCAGCAGCAGCCGACCGGAAGTTTCCAGCTTGCCCAGATGTTCGGCCAGCTTTTCCGGCTGGTGCAGCTCGTTTTTCATCAGAGTAGTAATGCCGATGATGGCGTTCATGGGGGTGCGGATGTCGTGGGACATATTGGAGAGGAAGTCTGTCTTGGCTTTGCTGGCCTTTTCGGCTACTTCCAGTGCGGCTTCCACAGCCAGCGTGGTCTGGTGCTCGCCCGTGCGGTCAGACAGATCCACGATGCACTTTCTTGCGCCCTGCACATCATTGATGAAGCCGGTCACATGGATATAGCGAGGCTCACCGGTCTCCTGATTGACAAATTCACGTTCCCATTCCTGCTGCGTGCCCTGCTCCATCTGCATCAGACTTTCCAGCCGCGATGCACCGCTGCCGTCTCCGGCAGGGTATAGAACGTGGAGATCCTCTTGCACCGCCTCGGGAGAGAGGCCCAGAATGCGCTGGACATTGGGGCTGACGTATTCCACCTTGCGAGTTTCGGTGTCGATCATCAGGAACACATCGTCCACATTGCGGGAAAGGTTCGAGAACAACGCCTCGTGTGCCAGCAGCTGCTGATCCTTTTTCCGCAGCTTTTGCCGGTTGCTCTGTACCACCAGCAGCAGGGCAGCAACGGCCAGCATACCCGTTATACCGCTCATCACGGCCATGGTGGTGTATTGCAGCCGGTTCATGTTGGCGTTCACAACGCTTTTGGGAGCAATGCCAAGGATCGTCCAGTTCTGGAAGGAGGCAGAACCATAAACCATGTAATAGCTGACGCCATGGATGGAAAACTCAAGGCTGCCGCTCTCCCCGGCAGCAAAAGAATCTTGCAGGGCATCGACCTGTTCTGCCGTAAAACCAGCCGAGTTTTTGAGCAGGGCAAGGATATTGTGCACGCCGCGCATATCCGCGCTGCTGCTGTCCAGTACCACACGGCCATCCGGCAGCACCGCAAAGGTGCTGCCGTGCCCTTCAAAGGCAGAGATCTTCAGGGAGTTCACCAGATCCTTGTTGTTGTAGGTGACGGCAATGGCTTCGTAATCAAAGCCCTGATAGCTGCCTTTTTCCGTGGGGACTGCAAACACCATGATCTCCGGCTTGTCCGGTACGACCGAGTTTGCCACGATAGGCTGCTGCTCCAGGATCAACTGCGACAGTGTCCGACCCAGATCGAGATATCCTCGTTCACCATCCAGTGCGATATAGGAGCCATCCCGCGAAACGAAGAAAAAGTCTGTAAAATGGTATTCTCCCTTTGCCTGTGCAAGGAAAGAGTTGACATCGGCATCGCTTTGCGCACTTTTCAGATAAGGCGTCCACATCCGCATGACGCCCCAGTTGAGGGATACCTTATTGTAAAGGGTCTGGTTTGCCTGATGGTAGATCTCCGTAAGGTGTGCAGTGCTTTCCTCGTAGATGGTGTGCTCCATAAAATCCATAAAGACAACGAAGCTCTTCAAAATACCGATGCCGAGCAGCAGTGCTGCAAAAATTGCGAGGATACGGTTTTTTATCGTAGGCCGCATCGTAGTTTCATTTTTCAAGAGTTTATTCTCCCTGTACAATGGTCAGATACTCGGAGGGGGCGGGGAACTGCTTGCTGACCGCCAGCGAATCCTTCAGGCAGGAGCGGCTTTCTGCCCCTTCAATGGCGTATTCCGTCCGCTTGGCTTTCAGGTTCTCCGGCATGGGGCAGTTGCAGTAGACCTTGTCCTCCATCCACACATCAATGCCCGCCACAAATACGGTATAGGCGGCAGTATCGTCCAGCGGCGCGCCGTTGATGGTGAGTTCTTCCAGACGGAACTTGCCCTGCTCGTATTCGGTCACCTTGTATTCCATACCGCTGGTCACGGGCATATAATTCCGGTGCCGGATGGGGTTTGCGCCGTTGTCCTTCACGTTTACCAGCCACTCCATCATCTGCCGCAGCTCTGCACCGGTATATTCCCCCTGCGAGACAGCGTAGTTGCCAGCCATCACCCACAAAAGCTGCTGCTTGCTGTAATCGCCGCAGTAGATGGAGGTGGACACCAGCGGCGAGTAGCCGACGGCGATAGACGCATCATAGGTGGCGCGCAGGGCGTTCATCAGCGAGGAGGCCGCAGCGCTGCCGTGGTCGGTCATGTCGATGGAGTATGCGGTGTTCTGAGTGAACAGCACCTCGGCTTCGGGGTCTGCTCTGGGGGTGACCAGCTGCTCATGGAACGCATCGTATCCGGCCTTGGCATCGTATTCGCCGGTGATCATCTTGTGGCCCACGTCTTCCGAAATGCGGAAGATCTCGGTGGAGGCCAGACGCATATACAGATGATTTGCACTGATAATATCCGCAACGTGTTCCAGAGAAGCGGAGGAGGTCATATTGACCTCCTTGTTATAAGAGAGTACGGCAGCACCGACAGCCATTTTGCTCTGACCCTCTGCACTGTACACAGCCTCAAGCACTTTCAGCACAGCAGCCAGCTTTGCCTCGTCCTGCGCTACCGTGTTGGAAACTGCCGCCTGACACATGGGGTAGGTCAGCAGCCAGCTATCGTTGGCAGTCTCGCCGAAATAGGGCAGAATGGATGCGTTAAAGCCGTGCAGGTCAGGCATTACATCCGCTATGCCTGCCGTGGTGCGGATCATGGCGGTCTGCCGCGCATAGAAAGGCTTGGCAATGGGGTTCAACTCCAACCGATCGTCACCGGGCTGCACACGCACATCCTTGAGGAACTGCTCATATTTTTCAAAGACCTTCGGCCATACCACATCGTCCAGACCGGTGGAGCCGTCCTCGGTCTCGCTCTCGTAGTTCATGCGCCATGTGGTGCCCTCCAAGCTCATCAGCTCCGGGATAGCGCTGCCCTGCATGGTTTCCAGACAGGTGTAGTCATACCTCCAGTCCGCCTGATAGCCCTTGATGCCGACCGCCTCAAAGGCATTGATGGCCGCCACGAACTCAGCGTAGTTGGTGGGCAGGGGGATATTGTACTGAGCAAACAGATCGACATTTGCAGCCGTGCCGTCCACCTCGGCGCACATGGGCAGCCAGCGGATCGCACCATCCGGCTCCTGATTGTTGTTCAGGTAGCTGGAATAGAAGGTGCCTGCGACCTCAGTCGTGCTCAGGTCCATCAGGTGCTCTGCCAGAGGAGCCGCATCGTTCAGGGAGAAGCGGCGGCAGGTGATGATGTCCGGCAGCTGCTCCGCACGGTTCAGCAGGTCGCGGTAGTAGTCCATGGTGTTGAAGCCCTGAATGAAGTTGAACTCATACTCCGGGAACTTCTGTTCCAGCCACGGAGTAAGCTCTTTCATCATGGAGCGGTCCCACAGGTAAAAGGTGATCCGGATCTTGCCGTTCTGTCTGCTGCCCTTGTCAGCCTCGGTCTTGCCGCCGCCGCAGGCGGTAAGCGCTGCCGCAGCGGCCACGACACCGGCGGCCCGCAAAAAAGAGCGGCGCGAAATTTTGTTCATCATAGGATGCTCCTCACATTTCCCGTATTTTATGGTAAACACCAAAGCCATTGCAATATCATTCAGGCGACAGTATCAATGGTAGGACGAAAGACAGAATAAAATAAGTTTATCATTATAATAGAGGCGTTTCAAGCATTTTGGCTAAAAAAAGACGCGCACGCGGCCTCTTTTGCCCCCTCCGCCCTCCTTTTGCGCCAACAGCCCGGAGGGGCAAAAAAGAAAAGCACGAAGGCCGAAACCTTCGTGCTTTGTGGTGGGCCAGGCAGGACTTGAACCCGCGACCAAGCGGTTATGAGAACGTCGCTGATTTTGAAATTCCGTTTTTCTTGTGAAATTTTGTGACTATCTCATAGTTCTGCAAAAACACCTTTGTGTACCTTGACGTAACTTTTGGTGTCTTTTCGTGTCTAAAATGGCTCTTTGTACCCAGAACCGTACCCAAGAATTTTTGGGTACGAAACTCGACACTTGCTGTTATCATTTTACTATGCCCATATGAAAATCTGAACAACCGGTGTGGTGTGTATCGTTCGTCATAAGGGTACATCATTTCCACCGTCCGGGAAATGCAGGAATCCCTCTGCTGCGCCGAACACAAGGCGGTCAAGCTGTTCCGGGAACTGGAGGGCATCGACCTCATCGAGCGCAAACGCCGTGGTCTGGGCAGACCCAGTCTGATCTACGTCAAGGACTTTTCGTCTGGACTGCCAAAAGCGCAAGTACAGAATTGCCCAAACAGCAATTCTGGTGCTGCCGAAAGCGCAATTCTGGTACAGCCAAAACCGCAAGCAAATAAGACTGATAAGAATAAAACAGAGTGGAACGATCCTGACCCTATCTATTCCGAGGGCATCCGGGAGCAGCTTGAGGATTATTTTTATCAGGCGTTGGAGGTCGAGCTGCTTCTCCGGCTCTGCCCGGACGAGGAGGACACCATCTACCAGATCGTGGACTTACTTGTGGACACCTGTTCTACCAAACGCAAGATGTTGCGGATCGCCGGAGATGACAAGCCTACCGAAGTAGTACGCAGCCGGCTGAAAAAGCTGAACGCTGACCATATCCGTTTCGTGCTGGATTCTCTGGCAGAAAACATTGCCCCGGTGCGGAACATGAAGCAATATCTGCTGGCAATGCTCTACAATGCGCCCACCACCATGAGCCTCTAACACCTGTACTACATCCTTGAATGCCTTCGAGATTTTTCCCTGAGTTTCGTATCCCACTTGGTTGGCAATATCAGCGATGGAGGCATCTGTTTCCCGTAATAATTTCATAGCCTGACGCACCCGAAATTCCTTCATATAGGTGGCGATAGGCTGGCCGTAGACTGCCTTGAATATTTCCTTTAGAGTAGAGGTATTTATCAAATATTGTTTGGAAAGTTCTGCAATCGTAAATCGCTGATCCAAGTGCTCTGTCAACTGTTGATGAATTTCTTTTATCAATTCGGTTTGCTGGGAGAAGTATTG
>ONZS01000218.1_pt1 | contig 65891 bp, 59 predicted proteins | sample 1670921 | NCBI WGS metagenome assembly ONZS01 (sample SAMN06348104, study PRJEB24527) | human gut metagenome | biome: human gut; feature: ankylosing spondylitis patient; material: feces | host: Homo sapiens | place: China | collected 2015-10 | reverse complement strand
TGCGAGATGTAACTGCTGATAGGCTCTGCATCACTGCGGTCCAGATAAACTCTGGCCTCCATAATCGCAAGCTGTTCCGTGATCCGCAGAGTAGTCAGTTTCATGCGGCCCTGGGGGTGACGCAGGCGAAACCACAGCTTTTGATAGGGCAATTCCAACTGCAGCATTTCCTCATTGGTTTTTCTGGACACCTTATGGCGCAGAAATTTGAGCGGGTCAAAGCCCGGCACCTTGTTCAGTTCTGCCACTGCCGGAATTGTTTTGTACATCATAGGCATCGGATTACTTTTTTCGTTCATGTTGGAAACTCCTTTCTGACATAAAAATAGGAGACGCCAAGTGCCATTTCTGCACCTGACCTCTCTTTTTTAACTTGCGTTCTTTAATTGTTCTTCCAACGCAGCCGGAATGGGGATACCAGCTTTCTTTGCGTAGGCTTTGAAATACATCTGAATACGCATACCCAGCAGCGTATTCCGCTTGCCGATCTCATTACGATGGATTGCCATAAACAATACCTGTTTCTGCCCAATCAGCACCACCCGCTTTTTGGCACGCGTGATTCCGGTGTAGAGCAGATTACGGTACATCATGATGGTGTGCGCTTTGAGCAGCGGCATAATAACGGTCTCATACTCAGAGCCCATAGCCTTGTGGATCGTAGTAGCATAAGCCAGATCCACATTGCTCAAATCATCTACGCCGTATTCCAGTGTTCTGCCAGCGCCAAAATCCATGCCGATTTTTTTACCCTGGTCAGTGTCCTTAATATACCGGATGAAGCCCAGATCTCCATTAGAGACCTTTTCTGTGTTCTTGGTCTGCATGATGCGGTCATTGACCCGGAATATCCTGGGGCCAAACTTGATTTCCTCCTCCGCAGAGCGGAATGGGTTGACCAATTCACGAATGGTCTCATTCAGCTGTTCCGACGACGCGGCACCTTCTGAACGGAAAGGTGAAAGAATCTGCACATTCTCAATGCCACTCTCCTGTATCTCCAAACAATACCGTTCTGTAATCTTTTCAGCGGTGTCTTCCTGACTATCACCAGACACGAAAACAAAGTCCGGTCCGTAAAACAGTTTGGTATTGCCCTCGTTGATAAATTTGGCATTATAGGCAATCAGACTGTCCTTCGACTGACGGAAAATCTGATCCAGCACCGTTACCGGGACGATTTGGGTCTCGATGATCTCACGGAAAACATTTCCGGCTCCTACGCTGGGAAGCTGATCTGGGTCGCCTACCAGCACGATTCTGGCATTTGCCTTCATGCGCTCAAAGAATTTCTCGGCAAGCCACATATCCACCATGGAAAACTCATCCACAATGATTAAATCGGCCGACAGTGGCTCTGACTTTCTGTTCCGGCTACCCTCATCCTCTTCACTGGTCAGTCCCAGACCACTGTGTAATGTCCGGGCATCCTCAAAGCCGGTGCTCTCCGACATCCTGCGGCTTGCCCGACCGGTAGGCGCCATAAGAGCAATTTTGCCATCAGGGTGCAGCCGCCGGTAAACCTCAAGTATCGTCCGCAGCACTGTTGTTTTACCAGTACCAGGAGAACCCGTAATCACTGACAAGCCATGCCTAAATGCTGCATAGACCGCAGCCTCCTGCTGTGCAGACAGGCGCAGCCCCATTTCAACCTTGACCTGTTCCAGCACCGGCGCAATATGCTCTACTGGCATCTGGGTGACCAGACGCTGGGCGATCCGGCGCGCCGTTTCGTCCTCTTGGGCAAACACTCTGGGAAGATAGATATTATCCTTCACAGAAACGATTGCTCCATTCAGGATCATTTCCTGCATCATATCCCTGACTTCCTGCTGATGCAGGCGAAGCTCCGGTACAGGTATCTTCTCATTGAGCAGCTTCAGCGCTGATTTCTCCAGTTCTTCAGAACTGATGTACAGATGGCCTCGTTTACTCTTGCCTTCATCTAACGCACAAAAGACAGCCCCTTTGATACGCATAGGGTCATGGAGATCACCCCCGCTCTTTTGTACGATTGCATCTACCCGCCGAAATCCAAAGCCGGAGATCTGGCAAAGCTCAAATGGGCTCTTTTCCAAAATCTCTACGCTGGTTGGGCCGAAATATTGATATATTTTCAATGCTGTCTTGGGAGTAATCTTAAATGGCGCCAGCAAAGTCATAATTCCTTGGAGCATACGGTTTTCTGCATAAGAGGCTCTGATGTCCTCCAATTTATTTTCCGTAATACCCCGGATCTCCAACAGCCGCTCCGGCTGGTGTTCCAGAATATCCAGTGTGGCCACACCGAACCGCTCCACAATGTCTGCGGCAGTTTTAGGACCAATCCCTTTGATAAGCCCGGAGGCAAGATAGCCCTCTACGCCGTTTTTTGTTCTGGGCACAATTTCACGCCACTGCTCCACCTGGAGTTGGACACCATACTTGCCCTTTGTCCATTCACCATCCAGTTCCAGCTCTACCGCATCTGTCCGTGGAATCTCATACCCCACAGCTGTAAAGCGGATCAAATGGTCTTTGTACCGTCTGTTTGACCTGGCCTCGGCTGGCACGCTCTGGTCTGCGGTCTTTACACTGACGATGCAAAACTTATTGGCAGGATTATAAAAAATCGTCCCGTCGTAGATTCCAATACAATTCATCCTTTTTCACCTCACTAAGCGGCCTCCATAATCGAGGCTCTAACGCTGAACCGTCTGGATTCGGATACTGTAACAAACTGCTCGTAAATATCCGGATGCTCCAGTTTCAACCGAAGCAGGTTATCCTTGTCGATGATGGACTTGCGAACAGGGGTATAGGTAACCGTATAGTTCACTCCCTCCTGCTCACAGACTGCAGTGCAGCTGGTACCCATTTCCGCAATCAACAGCGCCTTCAGACGCTGAATATCCTTGTCGATTTCTTTGGAGTACACCTCTGCATTTTTCTTTTCATCCAGAAGCCGCAAATACTGCATGAGTTTTGCAGTCATATCCAGGTCGAGTGCAACGGCCGGGGCATTTTTATCTGCCGGGCCAAAGTGTTTGCGTGCGCTCTCAATAATCAAGGCCCCACTTTCTGTATAGGGCGGCGGCACATGGCGCTGCACATGGTTTTCCCAGAAATACTGCTCCAAAAAGACCATCTCAGCCTCATACTCGAAATCACGCTTGACCTCCCGGATAATAACTTCCTCCTCGTTGTTACCATACAGGCAGCAAAAGAAACATCGGTCAATATCCGTTACTGCCATATAATGACGCCCCTGAGATTCATAGTAGACTGGAACAGTCTCCTTCCCATTCATCCACCAGTTATCTCTGGCATTATAGTTTGTGGTCTTGATCTCAAGGATCGCTGTGGTGCCATCCGGCAGTTCCACAAAGTAGTCCACATCAGCCAGCATCCAAGGATACTGTGGGTGCTGGAACATCTTTTTGATTTGGTAGACCCGATATCCGGTTTTCCGCTCGAATATCTTTGCTACCAGAGGCTCCAGCAAATGCCCCATTTCCATGGCAACCCAGTTGCCCTCATCATCTTCCACTGACGCTATGTTCAGTTTGTCGTAGTACAAATCCCTGGCTGTCCGGAATGGAGAAGTGCCAAAGATCGCCGATACATCGCTGCCGCCGATTCCACGGCGCCGGTAATCCAGCCAGTCTTCTTCCGAAAGATCTGCCGTTTCTACCAGCACCAGCGGTTCATGCCGCTTTCGTTCAGCACTATTGCTGCCAGACATATCAAATCCCCCTTCGTGATCTTCGGGGCAAAATAACTGCCCTCGCCATTGGTGCAACATTTCGGGGCCGGAGCGAAGATACTGCCTGTCTCTTCATCTTCCAGTCCGTGGAGTATGCCGGCTTGACCCGCCGACCATTCTGCTTTCTTTTCTGCTTCACATTCATGTACATGACCTGCCTTTCTCAGTTTTGATTTATCCTTAAAGCCCTTTCAGGCTTACAGGCAATAAAAAAGCGAGAATGACAGACGGCATAAAGCCTGGCGTCCATAGTTGCCTATGAACCGATGTCATTCTCGCAATGGTGGGTAAATCCCGTAAAATAAAAAAAGCCAGCAATATACCGGCCTGAAAAGGCGCAGTGATACTACTGACACAAGTACAAAATTAACAGCGTGTGCAATGCAGTCATTACTCCGCAACACAAGCCCTAAAGCCTGTGTACCCTGACGGGCAACGCACAAAAATCAATTACATTGCAATTCTAACACAATATATAGTGCTTGTCAATTCAAACATTCTATATATTGATTTTTGGATTTTCTTTAAATTTTCTTTCCTCTTTGCAGAAGTTCTTTCTTCCCCGCCTATTTATAGGATGTATCGGATCATTTGGTAATACCGGATGATCCCTACGCTCTTTTAGTACCTTGACAAGTTCATAACCTCTATGGGGAGTTATACAGGAATTCTGGACAGTGTGCGATGACCACAGAAGCGCGCCCATAATCGAAGTGCTGCACAGCAGCAGCCTGAAATACACGGCAGAACCGTTCTGGCGTAGGAAATGGCCCCATTAGAGTTCTTTTGTTATTTCAATACCTCCTGACCTCAAGACCGTTTTCATTGTTTTTGTTGAAAACCTTCTTCTACAAATCGTAAGGGATCATTGTAATCGAAAAAAGGAGGACGATTATGGAGAAAAGAAAACCGAATGACCTACCGCCGGAGCAGTGCTTGGCTGTTGATACCGATACCCTTTGCAAACTGTTGTGCTGTGGAAGGCACACTGCAGTACAGATTGGGGATCTTGCCAATGCACGCATTACTATGAACACCCGTGTCCTATGGAGTGTCCAGCGTATCAAAGAATATCTTTATGATATTTCCGGCTAAATAACCATGCCAGTAAGGCGCACTACACTTTTATAATCAGGAGGTACCAGTAATGGCAAAAGTGAGAAAAGACAACAAAGGACGAAATCTTCGGCCCGGAGAAACACAACGGGCAGATGGCAGCTATATGTATGTCTACAAATTAGGCACTAAAAAGAAATATCTTTACGACTCCGATCTCGCAAGTCTTCGTGTCAAAGAAAAGCAGATCAACAAAGATAAGGATGATGGCATCCGTACTCAGGAAGCCATGAAGCTTACCCTGAATGATATGTTCAAGGTCTACATGAATAACAACATCAAACTGAAGCCCTCTACCAGAGCAAATTATCTTTACCTGTGGGACTTCTATGTGAAAGAAGAGCCTTTCGCTAACATGCCTCTGCCACAAATCCACAGAAGTGATATTCTCGCGTTTTATACCAAACTGCTGAAACACGGCTTTGCTATCAACTCACTGGAGAGCATCAACACCATTGTTCACCCTACGCTTGAAATGGCCGTGGACGACGATTACATCCGCAAAAATCCCAGCAAGGGCATTTACCGCAAGCTCAAGACGGATGGCAGCGCTCCAAAGCCTAAACGGCGGATCGCACTCACAAAAACGCAACAGCAGAATTTCCTGCGTTTTATTGCCAAGTCCCCTACATACAGCCATTGGCTCCCCATCATGACTGTGCTCCTTGGAACAGGAATGCGTGTAGCAGAATGTACCGGCATTACCAAAAGCGATATTAACTTGAGCGAAAACACAATCTCGGTCAACCACAACTTAATCTACCGGGTCATTGACGGAAAAGCCGGATTTCACATTACCACTCCCAAAACTGAGAGCGGTACACGAATTATCCCTATCCTCTATCCAGAGGTGGCCGAGCAGCTTCGCCTCCAGATTGAAACCATCGACGCATTGTATCCAGACGATCAACTGGTATTAGGAGGAGTTCACGGTTTTGTTTTCCGCAACCGAACCGGCTCATTCATGAGCGCCCACAATATCAATCGGGCGATTGAGAGAATCAGCGTAACTTACAACATGGAGGAAATGGATCAGGCTGAACTGGAAGACCGTGAACCGGATCTGCTCCCTCATTTTAGTGTTCACAACTTGCGGCACACCTTCTGTACCCGGCTCTGCGAAAGCACCAACGATGTTAAATTCATTCAGCAAGTCATGGGGCATGCCGATTTCTCTACTACAATGGACATCTACACCCATATCACACAAGAGAATATGCAGGAGAAGGCAAAAAACATTAGTGTGAACATGAAGCTGATGTAAAAAGAAAGGCGAATCTGCATTTTATAAGCAGATCCGCCTTTCATATTGCTCCATCCGGTTTCGTAGGGTCTCGCGCAAAAGTTGTAGAAAAGTTGTAGTAACGCGATTTTTTGTAGTAAATGACCTCTTTAGTACAGCTTTGCTCCTGCCGGAATACTGTCATCCAGCATCAAAAGATTTAAGCCTTCCCGTCCGTCATACTCGTACACTGCGGAAATCAGCATACCCTCGGAATCAATACCCATCATCTTTCTCGGCGGCAGGTTTGTGATTGCCACACAGGTCTTACCAACCAGTTCTTCCGGCTCGTAATACTCGTGAATACCGCTTAAAATGGTGCGTTTCCGGTCTGTTCCGTCATTCAGTGTGAATTTCAGGAGCTTCTTGGACTTCGGCACTGCCTCACAGGCTTCGATCTTAACCACTCTGAAATCAGACTTGCTGAATGTCTCAAAGTCTACATCATCTGCAAACAACGGCTCGATTTTCACCTTGGAAAGATCAATCTGTACGCTTGGCGCGGACACGGTTGCATCCTCTGCAGAACCATTTACCGCTGCTTTTTCGGCTTTGTTTTCAGCCTTCTTTGGGTCCAGGGTCTTCATTGTGGGGAACAGCAGCACATCGCGGATGGAGGCGCTGTCGGTGAGCAGCATCACCAGACGGTCCACGCCGAAGCCCAGACCGCCCGTGGGGGGCAGGCCGTACTCCAGTGCGTTCACGTAGTCGTAGTCCACCTGTGCCTTGCAGTCGGGCTCGATGGCCTTACGCTCGGCCACCTGACGCTCAAAGCGGCCCTTCTGGTCGATGGGGTCGTTCAGCTCGCTGAAGGCGTTGCCGTACTCGGTGCAGTCGATGAAATACTCAAAGCGCTCGGTGAAGGCGGGGTCGTCCGGCTTGCGCTTTGCCAGCGGGCTGATCTCCACGGGGTAGTCGTAGATGAAGGTGGGCTGGATCAGCTTGTCCTCCACGAAGGCATCGAAGAACTCGGCCAGAATGGAACCCTTGGTGGGCACCTCGGGCAGCTCCACGTGGTGCTCCTTGGCGGCGGCGATGGCATCCTCGTCGGACTTCCAGTCGTTGAAGTCCACGCCGGAATACTTCTTGACGGCCTCGATCATGGTCAGGCGCTCCCAGTGGCCCATGTCGATCTGCTTGCCCTGATAGGGGATGACCATGCTGCCGCAGATCTTCTGGGCAAGGCGCTTGTACAGCTCCTCCACCAGATCCATCATGCCGTGGAAGTCGGTGAAGGCCTGATACAGCTCGATGCTGGTGAACTCCGGGTTGTGCTTGGGGTCCATGCCCTCGTTGCGGAAGATGCGGCCCACCTCGTACACGCGGTCCATGCCGCCCACGATCAGACGCTTGAGGTACAGCTCGGTCTCGATGCGCAGCACCATGTCCATGTTCAGGCTGTTGTGATGGGTGTAGAAGGGGCGTGCGGATGCACCGATCTCGAAGGGGGTCAGGATGGGGGTGTCCACTTCGAGGAAGCCCTTCTCGTCCAGATAGGCGCGGATCTCCTTCAGGATCTGGCTGCGCTTCACGAAGGTGTCCTTCACCTCGGGGTTTGCAATCAGGTCCACGTAGCGCTGACGGTAACGCATCTCGGTGTCGGTCAGGCCGTGGAACTTCTCGGGCAGGGGGCGCAGGCTCTTGGCCAGCAGGGTCAGCTCGGTGGCGCGCACGCTCAGTTCGCCGGTCTTGGTGCGGAACACCTCACCCTTCACGCCGATGATATCGCCCACGTCCAGCTTCTTGAAGGCGGCGTAAGGCTCTTCACCCAGCTCATCGCGGCGGACGTACAGCTGAATGTCGCCCTTATCGTCCCGCAGGTGGGCAAAGCTTGCCTTGCCCATTACGCGCTTGGACATCATACGGCCAGCCAGCGCCACGGTCTTGCCGCTGTCGGTCTCGTTGGGCAGGTCGGCAAACTCGGCCTTCAGGTCGGCAGAGTAGGCATCCTGCGGGTACTTGGTCAGGGTGAAGGGGTCGTGGCCTGCAGCCTGCAGGTCGGCCAGCTTCTGGCGGCGCACCTGCACCTGCTCGCTCTCGGACAGGCCCTGCGCCGGGTTCTTCTTTTGTTCTTCCATGGTTTCTCCTATTCGTTTGGCCTGCTCAGCCTGCAGCATGGGTAATGTTCAGCACGGTGTACTCCACGGTGTGGCCGGTGGGCAGCAGCACTTCGGCCTTGTCGCCCACAGCCTTGCCCAGCAGGGCGTGGCCCACGGGGCTTTCGTCGCTGATCTTGCCGTTCAGGGGGTCGGCTTCGGTGCGGCCCACAATGTCGTACTCCTCGTTCTCGTCCTCGCCGGTCATGAGGATGGTGACGTGGGTGCCCACAGAGACATTGTCCACGCTCAGCTCGCTCTCATCAATAATGACGGCGTTCTTGATCATCTGCTCCAGTTCGGTGATGCGGTTCTCCACCAGACCCTGCGTATTCTTGGCCTCGTCGTACTCGCTGTTCTCGGAAAGGTCGCCGTGGCTGCGTGCTTCCTTGATCTCTTCGGCCAGCTCCTTGCGGCGCACCGTTTTGAGGTATTCCAGTTCCTCCTGCATTGCCTTCAGACCGGCAGCGGACATCTTGATCTCTTGTGCCATTTGAGAATCTCTCCTTGTCTATTTGTTTTGCACAGCCGCAAAGCCGCACAATGATGCCATTTTGACTACATTATTATAATAGCAAGCTGGGGCTTTGTCAACAAAAAAGGCGGCACTGGGCGGAAAAAGGAAGTCCGGATGAGGAAAATTGTTACAGTTCAATCAGCTGACGGGACAAATTCGATACGCAGTCGCGGGCTTCAATACGATTCTCAATAATGTGACGAATTTGAACAGAGATGGCATGGCGAAGTTCAACCGAATGTGGGAGTGGAAGCGTGACCTCCCGTAGGCGTTGACCAAGCGTATCAATCACGTCACGGGTAAACTGCTTTGTACGAATCTGGCGTTTGACGATATAAGAATTCAAAAGTCCAAGCAAAAGATATTCATCAAGAATATCCTTTTTTAGGACCCGAATCTTGATTAGACCGCCGCAGTACAGCATTTTTTGATCATATTCCGTAATGAGGCAAGACGTACCGACAAGATAAGTTCCATCTCGGACAATAAGAATATCTCCGGGCCGAACGTCTTCTTTTAGGGCATATTGTTCATAAATTTCTTCAGAAACGCCTTGTTTGGCATCGGCCTTGATTTCCCAATTGGAAAAATCGGATGTGCGAACAAAGGGGATAGAGCCAGTTCCGTAGGCCATCTTACCAATTTCATCGCCTGTAGCAAGTTCAATGACCTTGTCATTCAGTAGAGATTGAATGCTATAGCGGGTACAAGTGCCGTCCAGTTTTCTGAGGATATTTTCGACTGCAGGATCATAATATTTTGGAAGGTAGATACCGTTTGTTATAGCTGATGAATTTAACCGGAATGCGGAAAAAAAACCAAATTCAAGTGTTGTGGTATCTTGAACAAGCTCGTTAAGAACTTCATCGATAGGCTTTGAAAAGAAGGTATCAAAAGCCTGTGTTGTGCCGGATTCTAGAACACTTTCGATCAGGAGCGGCATTTGCTTGATGGCTGCTTTATAGCGGATGCGAGTATCAAGCGCCTGTTTCATCTTTTCAGAAAGTTCTTTTCTAAAAGTTATATCTTTTGGAATTGGCAGAATAATCTCACGATAGCGGCTGCCAAGAGTGTCGATGATATCGGCAGTAAACTGCATGTTTCGGATTTGACGCTGAACGAGAGGGCAGTTCAATGCCAAAAAGAGGATGAGAGGGTCAAGCAATTCAGAGGACACAACACGGAATTTCAGAATGTGGGATTGATAGATCATAGGAATATCCAACGGCGTAACAATGCAATTTGTGCCGATTAGATAGGTCCCATCTTTTACCATTAAGATATCTCCGGGCTGAACATCTTCCTTATAAGCATAGAAGTCATATATTTCCTGTGAAACCCCTTGTTTTGGAATAGTTTTGATTTCCCAATTGGAAATATCTGAAGTGCGTACAAAGGGGATGGAACCTGTACCGTAGGCCATTTTCCCAATTTCATGACCGGTCTGGGCACCGATGATGCCTGCATCAATTAGGTCGCCGAGGACTAAAAGATCATGCGTTTCTTTCAAGGAAAGGAGCTCTTGACGGAGAGCAGGATCGTAGTATTTGGGAATGAAAATCTGATTCTTGATATCCTGAATGTTAATCTTATAGGTTAGCATGTTTTACCTCATTTCCAGGTAGCGGTCGGCAACCAGAGGGATTTCATCAAGAACAACTTTCTCACCGGTGCTGGTATAAGAATACGTTATATTGCCTCGACTGTCATGACCACACCACTTTACATCGCTCATGAAAATATCGTAGTTGTCACAACTGGAATAGGATTCGTTTTTCTTATATTTCTGACAGATTAGAACGCAGCATTTTGCATGGGTATGCGGCTGGAACAGGTCTTCAGGCAGGGTGACAATTGCATTGATTTTTGCCTGCAAACGGATATAGTTAACGACATATTGATATTTTGGCATTCCGAAAATACTTTCCAAGAGGACGATGCCCATTCGTCCACCGGGGCGAAGCATTTGGAAACAACGCTCAATAAACAAAAGCTGTGGAGGTTGCTTGTCGGCCAATGCACCTTTTTCAAATACTCCGCCCGGAACAGAATTCCACCGATGACCGAGGTCATATAATTCGAGGATTTCAGTAGAATCAATAGAAAGCTTTTTGCCAAAGGGAGGATTGGTGACAATTACATCAAAACTTTCAGGCTGAATATCTTCAAAGGTTTTAGCGCTCCAATTGCGGAAGCTTTCAAGGCTGTTTTCACAGTGAATGCCGCCGCGTCCGTCGCCAAGGATGGCGAGATAAGCTTTTGCAACTTTGCTTAAGAAGCTGTCCTTATCAATGCCGCGAAGATTTTTGATTGCGATTCGTTGCTTTTCAGCTTCGATCTCGGACTCTGGCCAACCGAGATCGGCAGCTTTTTCTTCAAGCTTATTCCAGACATAACGCAGCGATTCTACCAGAAATCCGCCGCTACCGCATGCAGGGTCTAAAATGCGCTCGTCAATGCCAGGATCAATCATGCGGATGACCATATTTACGACATTGCGTGGAGTGAAAAACTGTCCCTGCGCACCTTTTAGAGAAGGACCGATGAAAATTTCAAAAGCGTCACCAACAGCATCACGGGAACTATCTTTCAAGCTGTAAAGTTGAAGTTCACCGACAATGTATTTGACAGAACGGGAATCCAGAAGGATGGAATCAGAGACCTCAATCACATCGTTGTACTGATGCTTGACCCGATCAAACAGAGTGAGAATGCGATTGTAAATATCCTCCTCACTTTCGTTTACACCGGCACGGAATTTAACGGTATCATCTGGCTTGGTAAAACGTTCGTCATAGATTTTGCAGAAGATAAGGTTGATCAGCTGCGAAGCGAAGACTTCATCGCGTGTGATGCCGATGGCATTGGCGGCAAGATAATTACGGATTGCACGGAATGTTGGTTTGAGATTTTCGGCCTTGCGCAAATCTTTGCGCTTGAACATACCAATATCTTCCAGACGTTCGCCGTAGCGTGGGATATTTGGAATTTCGCGGAACTGAATTTCGTTGTCTTTGATTACTTTATGAAGATACAACCGCTCTTCACCATTGAACCACACACCGAGACTAGCATTGGAAAAACGAAGATAGTCCTCCAGCTGATCGCGGCCATCTTTCCGATTCTTCTTTTTGCACTCAATAATTTAATAGATTTCTAATTATCTCTTTAGATGTTCTTATATGCCGGTATAGCCCGTTACTTCGGGCTTTTCCGGCACTTTTCATATCGGAAGAACCTCACAAATCTTTTTATTACCCCTCATGTTTTCACTCTCAAAAGTAGTAAAAGTAGTAGTAAATTCTGCGTACTACTTATGCCGCCTTGGTTTCCTCGGCGTTTTCCGCCGCAGTTTCCGGCTTGGCCTCTGTGGTGGTTTTTGCCTTGGCTTGCAGCCGTTCCATTTCCTCCTGTGCGGAATGGAAAGTAGCGTGGGCGTAATAGTTCAGCGTCATTACAATGTTGGCGTGTCCCATGATGTACTGCAATGCTTTGGGGTTCATGCCCGCGTTTGCCATTCTGGTACAGAATGTATGCCGCATGGTGTGCGGCGTCATCACATCGGGCAGCGGCTCCTTGTGGCACTTGTTGTACTTCTTGGCAAGGCACTTGAACATGGCGTCATAGTTGACGGCGGTTTTGGGCAGGCCATCCCGGTTCAGGAACAGGAAGTCCTTATAACCATCAACCTTAATGCACCTGCCGTCCCTGCGCTTCTTCAACACGCGCTCAAACGCTTCATAGGCGGCTGCGCTCATCGGCACTTGACGGAATCCGCTTTCTGTTTTTGGCGCTTCGATATAGTAGCCGTCCTCGGTGCTTCTCAAAAGCTGGTGGTCTACATTCACAAAGCGCTTCTCAAAATTCAGGTCGGCTGGCGTCAGGCCGCAGAGTTCGGAAATACGAAGCCCGGTTTCCAGCAGGATCACCACCTCGTCATAATACTTGGCATAGACAGGATCGTTCTGCATGAAGTCCAAAAGCTCGTTTTCCTGTGTAGGGGTAAGCGGCACCTTTGGTACGGTATCGTCGTTGATAACCTCATTGATCTGGAAGTCAAAAGGATTCTTGCGGAGGCAATCGTCCTGTACGGCCATATAAAAGATGGCTTTTAAGGAACGCTTGCTGTTGCAGATGGTGTTGTAGGCAACGCCCTTTTCCTGCATACGCAAGGCCCATTCTTTTGCGTCGGACAGCTTCACGCTGTCAATGCTGGCCGCGCCCAGCTTATCTTCGGACAGAAGTTTCATTAACTGCTGGCGGCTCTTTTGGGTTCCTTTCCGCACATTCCCGCGCTGCCGGGTGTACTTTTCATAAAGCTGGCACACGGTCATTTTCTTGCCGATGGTGTCTATCCCGTCGTCAAGGTCTTTCTGTATCTGCTTGATCTTCTCGCGCAGGGAAAGACAGGGCCGTTTCCCGGCAGGTACTTTGTCGGTAGGTACTAACTTCCATGAGTAAACAAACTGGGTTTCTCCAAAGGTGTCAATGTATTTGTAAGCGTATCTTCCATCTGATCGCTGGCTCTCTCCAGACTTCAAAAGGCGGCCTTTGTTGTCCCGTCTTTTTTCATCTCGTTCTTTTCTTGGCATTTCGTCATGCTCCTTTCCATGACGGAAAGAGCCTTGACACGCTTATAACCTATTATAACACGAGCAAGGCCCTTTTTCACTATATTGTGTCAAGGGAATCAATAATTTTTTCAAACTGCTTCCGTTTGATCTGGATGCGGTTGCCGTTCAGGATCACCCAGCCAGCGGTGGGGTTTTCCTCGGCAAGCCGACGCAGTTTGTTTTCCCCGATCCGAAAATATTTAGACGCTTCCTCAATGGTGAGCGTGTATTTTTCCCAAATAGGCACATCGTTATTACTCATAACATGGCCCCCTTTCTTTTCAAAACAAAGGTTATTGTTGTGAAAGTGGGCAGAAAGTAACGGACGGCTGCTGGCACAGCTCCACGGGAATCTCACCCCTGCGTGGTTCTCACGCGGCCCTGCTCGTTGCCTGCGACGCTTCAAACGCTCGGACTACGACGGCAAGGGAGTATCATTGTCCTGTCTGCGCGTCGTCGCCCGCAGGCTGCCACACCTGCTTTACGGCCCGGTAAAATCGCTCCGCTTATCCCAATGAGGGAAAACCTCTTGGCGCACCTGCCGCCCGGCTCGGCGCAGACAGAATGTATCCGTCTGCCCTATGACGCGCCGCCATTGTCCTGCGGGCGTATTTGTCAAGGAGCAAAGGGGCCGCCGGGAAAACAGGCAGGCGGGGAAAGGGAAAGCCGCCTGTCTATGGCCGGGGCCTTAACTGTCAGTCGCCAATGGGACTAACGATGGAATGGATCAGCTTGATTTGCAATCGGCGCTTCATATACTCGTCAATGCAGATATGAGGCTGACCGCTGCCGTCATAGAGCGTCCGGGTACACAGCTTATTGATATAGCCGTCATAATGCTGCAAAACACGCTCCACGGCTTCGGCGTTACCGGCGCAGGCCGCGTCGATCACAAAATCAGGCAGAGGGCTTTTGCCCTTGTAACTGGATTGCTTCATCCGCGTTTAACCTCCCTCCGGCATGAACGCCATCAATTTTACACGCAGGTCTTTTAAGGTGCTTGTCCTGTGGCGCTGTACTGCGCTGCGGGACATTCCCATCAGGCGGCCAATTTCTTCGTCAGTCAAATCCAGAACAAAGCGGAGAATCAAAATACTCTGCTCGTCTTTTGGCAGGCTGGCAAACGCTTCGGCCACAAGCTCGTTGTCGATATGTAGGTCATAGCCATGCGAACTGAATGTAAAGCTGTCGCAGGAATACCGATCTACGGTCGAGAGCTTGTCCCAATCAGCCGGGGAAAGAGCGTCCAGCGACACTTCACGGTCGCGGCGGCACTTCATTTCCCGCAGATAATCTATCGCCTCATGGTACAGAACCAGCTTGCAGTAGCGGTCAAACTGGCCCCATTCACCGTATTTGCGGGGGATCGCTTCCATCTTCTCACCCCCTTTCTATGGGGGATGTGGTGGTTCTCTCCCTTTCCGCCAATAGAGCGAATGGAATCTCTCTGGCTGCCCGCTAAACGCCTCCTTTTTTCACTTTTTTGAAATTTCTTTTTGCGCCGGATAGCAGACCGCAGGAAATAACAAAATTCGCCCGGCAGATCAAAGACCCGCTGGGCGAAACAAAAAGCAATATGTTCTTTTCCTACATAGTATAGTACATACGCACAGCCGCTTGTCCCCGCTGCCGGGGGACGGCTTTTTTTGACAGGCTAACCCCTGTCGGAATTTGTCGAAGTAGTTTTCGTTGCATGGCGGCTCCCTCCTAAAGCCGCCATGCCAGAACACGGTGCAGGGGTCGTCGAAGCAAAAAGAAACGGCGGCCTTGATCTACTCAAAACCGCCGTATCCGTCAGTGATACAGGAAAGCGCACGAAATCCTCTGCCCGTCAGCGGTTTTTTTCTTTTCCCCGCTGTGGAGGCAGATGTTTGAATATGCAGGTATGTTTCATGCCGCAAAGGCCACAAAACATACCATGTTAGTCATTCAATTTGAATTAGAGTTCAATTCTTGCTTTCGATGGCTTATCTTCACAATAGATAACTTTAATCGTTGTTCCCTTGTCAGGGACTTTGTTTCCTGCGCCAATCCATTTTCGGCAGATGTAATCTTTGCCGTCTATCGTATATTTGACCTTGATAGTATGCGGAAAGGCTGCGCCATCCATCGCATGAACGCGGGCAGGTTTACGATTCACTTTTAACCACCATTGTTTTATAACTGAAATTACAGTTCCCATTGTTTCTTTTTCCATAAGTTATACCTCCAATGATATTTTTGATTGATGATACCTATTTTCTATTCAGCCTTTTCTTTGTTTGTAGTAAAAGCGGAACGCTGCTGCGCCGGTGGCCGCCAACTGTACCAGAATCAGCACAGCAAACAGACCGAAGCTCTCATAGTAGAACAGTTCATCCCAAAAATATAGTCTGTTCAAATGATGCCATTTATTGTATTCTAAATTTGTAGGTAAGCTGAACGGGTAACTTACCAAGGGATAGCGGCAACAGATGTCTATCTAACCATACTACCATTGAGATCGAAAAGTATGAATTGAAGAGTACAATAATAGGGTTGATTGAGGATCAACTTTTATTTTTTGTACCTTCATGTTAGAAGCCGTTGTGGACTATTACCTAAAAATAATAGATATAACACAAAGAGAATTATTCAATCTGTCCAAGCATAACAGGAAGGAAAAGATTGAAATTCCATAGGTAGTGGCTTCGTTGACGCGACTAAGTTCAATACGGAAAAATCGGTCTGCAGGTGTGTCAAACAGAAGACACTATTTTTTTATATCTGAGACCGATTGTTTCCGATACAATTTATGGAACATTCAGCACATCATGGACAAACCAAGTCTGAGCCGTGACCATAATGGCAAATGTGCAAATAGCAAAGAGAAGTACTTCAGCCACAGCATTGACACGGCTGGATTGAAGTTGCTTTTTCAGATTGGCAGGCAAGATTCTTGACAGCAGACAATAAACTAAAAATCCAATACAGGCTCCAGCGGTATTTGTCATCAAGTCATTGATGTCGGAAGAACCCCAGCCAAACATCTGGACAATTTCAACAGCCAAAGAAAACAGAAAGCCAGTCAATGCAACCGTCTTCATGTGATGATATTTCTTGTACAGCAGCGGCAGGAAAAATCCCAACGGGACAAACAGAATAATATTCAGAATGGTATCAATTGGCCCAGTTATCATACCGATAAATGGAGTCCAAGAAATGTTCGGGCGAAAGGTCATTGTGCTTGTAAAGCCGATGCCTGTGACGGTCAAAAGTCCGAATAAATAATAACCAAAAACAAACACTGCAGCGGTATGGAGAAAACTTTGTGTTCTCCCCAATTTTTTGAGCCACAAGAAATACAGTACGAAGACTGGAACCATAAACACATACCCACTAATTGAGCGGATGAGAATATCAGAAATTGGTATCATTATTATCTCCTTGTCAAATTCAAATTTATTGCCCATTCCAGCATTGAGCATTTTCTCATAAAGCAAACAGAATACTGTCATTAGTAACGACGGTATTCCCATAATGCTAATCGTAAGTCTAATTGTTCAATGTCGATTAGACATTCACTTTTACATTTTGGACAAAAGAGAGGAAAATTTTTAAGTACGGTATCTTCCCGAATTTTGTCGCGTGTTTTATTCCCGCAGACTGGGCAGCGGATGAACTCTGTTTTCTCCATATTGTTCACTCCGAATTGCGATCATTCTTTTTCTTATCCCGATATTTCCGTATGAGTTTATTACGGATAGGAACGCCAACACCAATCAAAAGCACAACTGCCAAAATTGTGAAATCCATACAATCACCTCACATTTCCTTATTCTTCATAACCCGAATGGACAAGAAGATTGAAACCGCATACATCACGACAATAGCAAAAACCGCAAGGAAAACGAGAAGTATCGGAGAAGATTCAACGACTGAAATAATTGAGTTCCCGATAGCTGGCATTTTAGAGAGAAGAAGTAAAGTCACCAAAAAACCGGCCACTGGAATATACATAAATACCCGTCCTTTGATTGAGCCGTACTTGTAATATCCCGGAATCTGGAACACGGTATAGAGTGCAAATAAGAATACTCCTGCAATAGCGGCAGTTACAATATCAAATACGCCAACTGTTTCACCCAGCACTTTCAAGACAAGCGGCTGTGCAATCAAAGAAATAATCAAGGAAAGAAGCCCCATTGCAAGGACAAAAACATAGCGTCCGATCACAAGCTCGCTTTTACGAACAGGTAAAATACCAAACAGACGATCCATGCTGTTTTTTTCTGTGATGGAAAAGGTATATCCCGTCGTCATGGCAATAAAGCACATAGCAAATGATACCCCTGTCAGCAAAGAACGATTGATTGCGGCAAACACAATCGGCAGGAGCAGGGTAAAGCAAATCGTCTTAAAATATGGTTTTACCAATGCAATATCTAATTTTGTGGATTTCAAAATATTACTCATAATCGTCACCTTTCTTGCTTGTAAACACTACAATTTCATCAATGGTGGCAGGATCAACGGTCAGGTTAGGGAAACCGCTAATATCTTCGGTTTTCATCAGAGCCTCAAATCCCGTAGGGAATGTACGAATACCAGCCGCCTTATTTTTCAGATCATCGGACAGTTCCTCAATTCCACCTTTTACAATGCGGAACATATCTACAAAATCATCTTTGCTGCCAGTAAAGTACAGCTCGCCATAACTGATGTAGGTAATATAATCGGCTGCACGCTCCAAATCGCCTGTGATATGGGTGGAGAACAAAACACTATGCTCGCCATCTTCAATATACTCTGAAAGAATTTTCAAAAGTTCATCTCTGGAAACCGGATCAAGTCCACTGGTCGGCTCGTCGAGGATCAGCAGCTTGGCGTCGTATGAAAACGCACAGGCAAGCATTAACTTCATCTGCATACCTTTGGAAAGTTCTTTTACCTTTTTGGTTGGTGCAATGTGAAATTTCCGTAACATATCCGCAAATTTCTGGCTGTCCCAATTTGGATAAAATACCGAAATGGATTTTTCAACCTGCGACACTTTCCAATCATCACTGAAATAATTTGTATCGAAAACAACGCCCAGCTCTGATTTTACTTTTTGTTCTTCTGCGATATTATCCAGCCCCATCACTTTGACTGTGCCACCGGTGCGCTTGAGCATATTCAAAATCAGTTTGATTGTCGTTGTTTTGCCAGAACCATTCGGGCCAATCAAGCCCATAATATATCCCTTTGGCAAAGTAAAGCTGATATTGTGAAGCTGAAAAGAATCAAAAGATTTTGAAAGATTCGTTACCTCTAAATAATTAGTCATCTGTTTTTACCTCCGTTAAAATGTCCAAAAGGCGATGTAATTCCTCTGTGGATAGATTTGCCATTCTTGCAGCTTTTATTGCTTCGGTGAGATTGTTTTCTACTTTGCAAATAAGCTGCTCCTTAATCAGTTCTGAACCAGACCCCATTACGAAACATCCACGCCCCTGCACATTTTTAACAAAGCCCTCTTGCTCTAATTCTGTGTATGCCTTTGTCACTGTTAAGACGCTGATCTTTAAGTCTTTGGCAAGTGTTCTAAGGGAGGGCAAAGTTTCTTCGGCTTGAAGCTCGCCAGATAAAATAGCCGCCTTGATCTGCTGTTTAATCTGCTCGTATATGGGGATGCCAGATACATTTGAAATAATCAGTTTCATTGCTACATCCTCCGTGTGTTTTAACTGTTATGCTGTTTTGTATAACAGTATAACACGAGAGGCGTATCTTGTCAATATTTCAAAAAGGGGGGTGGCAATAATTTCCTCTGCCTATGTTTCGGGATATGAATTATAAAGTTTAATCTTACTGCATATAGCAACATTCCATTGAGAAAATATGAAATATACAATGTAAATGGGTGGTGCTATATGGCAAATATCAAAGATTGTCCCGGCTTTGAAACTTTCGGCGCAGATGTAAAAGAGGCGCGGAAAGTCAAGCAGTTATCGCGTAAGACGCTGGCGGAACAGGTCAATATCGACTGGCGCTATCTTGCCAACATCGAAAATGACGGCACGATTCCCAGCCTGCCGGTTATCATACAGCTTATTAAAATCTGCGGGCTTCCCGTGGAACGGTATTTTAACCCGGAGATCATGCGGGAGGAAAGCGCACAGCGGCAGCGGGTCAGCCACAAGCTGAAACTCTGCCCGGAAGAATTTCTGCCGATCATCGAGGGCGCGATTGACGGGGCCATTCAAATTCAACAGAAGAATGACGAAACGGAGGGTGCATGACAACCCTCTGTTTTGTTTTTGGGAGGACGCAAGGCTGCGCCCTCTCTTTTTTTATGCGTTTTTCGGAAAAACCGGGATTTTGCGGGTATTTCTTTGGGGTCAGAACGCTTTTTAGGGGAAGAAGAACAAAGACAGCAAGCATAGGGAGTGTAGCCACACTCCCGGCAAACGGCTTCCCGTTTGTATCTTGGGGAAATCCCCAAACCCCTGAATGAATGGAGGTGCGAAAGTGGCAAACCGAAAACGAAAGTTTGTGCTGCGCGTCCCGGTGACGCCGGAGGAACGGGCGCTGATCCAGCAGAAGATGGCCCAGCTTGGCACAAAAAACTTTTCTGCCTACGCCCGGAAAATGCTGATTGACGGCTATATCGTCCATATCGACACCGGCCCTGTCCGGGCGCAGACCGCAGAGCTGCAAAAAATCGGCGTCAACATCAACCAGATTGCAAGGCGTATCAACAGTACCGGGACTGTGTACGCGCAGGACTTGGAGGACATCAAGGGGGCGCTGGCACAGATATGGCAGTTACAAAGATCCATCCTATCAAGTCAACGCTGAAAAAAGCGCTGGACTACATCGAGAACCCGGACAAGACCGATGAAAAGCTGTTCGTTTCTTCCTATGGCTGTTCCTATGAAACGGCGGATATTGAATTTCAAATGCTGTTAGATCAGGCGTACCAAAAGGGCAACAATCTGGCCCACCACCTGATACAAGCCTTTGAACCGGGGGAAACCACGGCGGAGCAGGCCCACGAGATCGGGCGGCAGCTTGCCGATGAAGTGCTGCAAGGCAAATACCCCTATGTGATTACCACCCACATTGACAAGGGCCATCTGCATAACCACATCATTTTCTGTGCCGTGGATATGGCGAACCAGCGCAAGTACATTTCCAACCGCCAGAGCTATGCCTTTATCCGGCGCACCAGCGACCGGCTGTGCAAGGAACACGGCCTGTCTGTGGTAAAGCCCGGCAAGGACAAGGGCAAGACCTACGCCGAGTGGGACGCACAGAAAAAGGGCAAGAGCTGGAAAGCAAAACTGAAAATTGCTATCGACGCGGCCATTCCGCAGGCCAAAGACTTTGATAGTTTTCTGCGGCTCATGGAGGCGCAGGGCTATGAAGTCAAACAGGGCAAGTTTATTTCATTCCGCGCCCCCGGACAGGAACGCTTCACCCGCTGCAAGACCTTGGGGGAGGATTACACCGAGGAACGGATCACCCAGCGAATCAAGGGCATTTCCATAGACCGGGGGCCGCGCAGAAGAAGCACCGGGGAAATCTCCCTGCGGATCGCCTTGGAGGACAGTATCAAGGCCCAGCAGTCGGCGGGCTATGCGCGGTGGGCGAAGCTGCACAACTTGAAGCAGGCCGCCAATTCCTTAAACTTCATCACAGAACACCAGATCGACAGCTACGAGGGCTTGGAAAGCAGGCTGGCCGAGATCAGCGCGGCAAACGACGCGGCGGCCTCCGCCTTGAAAGACGCAGAACGCCGCCTTGGGGATATGGCGCTGCTGATAAAAAACCTCTCCGCCTACAAGCAGCTCCGGCCTGTGGCGCTGGAACTGCGAAATACCAAAGACAAGGCCGCGTTCCGGCGGCAGCATGAAAGCCAACTGATCTTGTATGAGGCGGCGGCAAAGGCGCTCAAAGAGGCCGGGGTCACAAAGCTCCCCAACCTGTACGCCCTCAAAACCGAGTATAAAAAGCTGGACGCAGAACGGGAACGGCTGTCCGCACAGTACAGCGAAGCGAAACAGAAGTTGAAAGAATACGGCATTGTCAAACAGAATGTAGACAGCATTTTGCGGACAGCGCCGGGAAAGGAGCATACGCAGGAACGATGAACATACCGAGAATGAGTTACCCCCAATACCGCAAGGCCCGCAGGCTCACCCATGAGTGCTGCAACTACTGTAACGGGAACTGCCTCCTGCTGGACGATGGGGAGGAATGTGTCTGTGTGCAGAGTATTTCCTATTCGCTGCTGTGCCGGTGGTTCAAGGTGGCCGTCCTGCCGCTGGACGCGGCCCTGTGCGCCGAGATCACCAAAGGCCGGGACGAGATCAAACGCTGCGCCGTCTGCGGGGCGGCGTTTACGCCCAACTCCAACCGGGCCAAATACTGCCCGGATTGTGCGGTGCAGGTACGCCGGAAGAAAGAGGCGGAACGCCAGCGGAAAAGATACCTCCTGTCTACGCATTTAGGGCGGTAAAAGTCCACGGAAATCAAGGGTTTTTCCGCATGGTCGGCAGGCAGGTGGATAAAGTTATCCTGTTCCCCTCAAAACGGGGTTCTAAATGCGGGAAAATGGACAAAAAAAGAAGCGCCGGACGCAGAGGCTTTGACAGCCCCCGCACCCGGCGTTTTGCTTATTCGTCTGTGAAGTGGAACCGCTGCGCCGCAAAGTCGGCGTCGCTCATGGCGTCCAGCTTATCGGCGGTCTGACAGGCCAGCACCGCCATTTCCTTGTCCATGTCCGGCAAAGCTGCCCGGAGATTTGCCGCCGTCTTGCGGCGGTCGGCGTTGTGGTACAGACAGATCAGGTTTTCTTCTTCCACGGTGAAATACATTCCTCATACCTCCATTTCTTTTGATTTTTCCCGCGCCGGGGGTTTCTTTTTCTGTTCCTCCTTGGCGGCGGCAAGCTGCGCCCGGATGGACGGTTTCTTTTGCTTCTGCGTCGTCTTTCGGGTCTGCTTGGGCTTTTTGGCCTCCGCCTTGGCTGCCTCGGCCACATCCAAAAGGGAAATCTGTTCCCCGGCTTTTGCCCTTGCTTCCAGTTCCTCCATAGACGGGGCATTGTTCATCATGCCATCGATCATGTTGTAGTTCTGCTCGGTGGACATTTCCGCCGTCTTGATATGGCTTTCCTGCTGGGCGGGGATGGCAAAGGCCCTTGTGCCGTTTGCCATAATAAGATACCTGCCGTCCTCCGACTGGTGGTGGAATCCATACCCGGCGGCCTCCATCTGTTCCCGGCTCCTGTCGGTCAGATAGAAACGGCCCCTTGGCGTCTGGATTTGTTCGCCGGTCATGCACTCGTCCGGCGTGAGCTGCTTTTCCGGCTGGGCGAAAAACTCCGGCACCTGCCGGTAGTCGGCCCCCTCGTCCACATAGTAGGCAGTCTGTTTCCCATCCTGCCGGAACACCACAATATCCCCCGTAGAGAGGGAATGTCCCTTGTAATCGGAGGGATGTTCTATGTTGAAGCGGCGGTAAATCTCGTCCAGTGTGGTGTCCTTGTCCAGCGGCGCGGTGTAGACAAGCTGATAATTCTTCCTGTCCACCGAAAGCCCGTCCGCCTGCAAGTCCTCATAGGAACGATAGCGGAAGTCGCGCCCCTCTGGGCCGGGCGGCACTTGGTAGATGGAAAAGTTGGGCTGCGCTGGTGCTTCATAATCAGAGGCAACATATTCCTCCACCGTCAGCCCGGCAGCGGCGGCCTCCTGTTCCAGCTCTGCCTCGATCTGTTTTTTGTAGTCCTGCAAGTTCTGGTCGAAATCGGCAAGCTGCGGCGGCTCCGGCAAATGGTACTGGCCCTGATTGAGAAGCGGGCGGCACTCCTTTACATAGTCCAGAACCGCGTTGAAATAAGCGGTCTGTTCCGGCGTCAGGGTTTCCCCGGATCGCAGGGGACGCCGGGCCTCCTGCTCCATAGCGGCCAGATTGCAATGCAGTTCCATATATGGGACGAACTCATGCAGCAGCATATCCCGCTGGGCCTTGTCCGCCTCCCATGCCTCCGGCCCCTCATGGTGCAGCACATGGTTTTTCCAGCTTTCATCCTGTGCATAGTATTCGTGGTAGCCCCGGATATGTTGGATCAGGGAACCGTCCCCGTCGCCAAAGTCCTGCCGTCCCTCGTAGCTGTCCGGCTGGCCCTGCATGGTAAAGTCAATGCGGAACTTGGTCTTGTCGTACCAATGGCCCGTATAGCCCGGCTGCTCCCGTTCATGGCGTCTGGCACTGTCCAGCTCCTTGAAAACGGCCTCGGCCTCATGCAGCGGCATTTGCTGTCCGTCTTTCAGATGGGGACTTTCGCTCCAAAGGATCGTGACAACCGGCTCCGCTGCCGGATTCTGCGCGATCTGCCGCTGGGCGTTGGCAACGGCAATCTCACTTCCGATCTCGCTTTTCACAAAGGAATCCATCTGGCCCTTTTGCAGCTCATAGCCCTGTTCGCACAGGCGGTTGATAAGCCCGATTACTTTGTCGGTATCGCCCACGGCCTCGGCATAGGCCACGATCAACTGCCGTTCCTCGCTGCCCAAACGCGGGGCGTTTTTCTCTGCCAGTTCAATCAGAGCGGCGGCTCGGTCAGCCGGGGACGCCTCCGGCATGAACGGCTTTCCATTCAACAGGCCGTCGATCCCATTCCACGCCTGCGGCTGGGGAATGGCGTTGGCCTGTTCGGTTGCTTCCAGAAAATCATCCAGCCCGTCGCCGGTCAGGGGTTCCATTGTCCCAGCCGGTCGCTCATGGATCGCAAGGATTTCTTTTCCGGCTTCCACAAGGGACAGGCCGGGATTGTCAAGCTGGCCTCCGTCCAGTTCTTTGTAGTCGGGGCCGTACAGCGTGTAATCATAGCCGGTTTCCGATGTCTGGATATACAGGTAATCGCCGCTTTCCAGACGGTAGGCGGCCTCCTGCGGGGCTTTGGCCTGTTCCAGCGTTCCATCCCCGGCAATGGTAAAGCCCTGCACCTGCGCCGCCTCCTTGGTTCCCTGCGACACTTCGCCGGTGGATTTCAAATCCGCGTCAATCAGGGTTTGCAGCATAGCTTTTACGCTGGCGGTCATTTCCTGCTGTTGCTCCGGGGGCAGCTTGGAAAATACGCTGTCCGGGTCCGGCTGCTCGGCGGCCTGTTCCAGCGGCGCGGCCTGCGGCTGCTCCTGCTGGGCCTGCCGTTCTTTCTGAAGCTGGGCAAGGTGGCCGTCAATGGTGGTAATCAGTTCATGGGCGGTGGCCCGGATGGTTTCAAGGGAGGCTTTCAGCTCTTTCAAGTCCTTGCCGGAACTCCAACCGGCCACATAGCCAAAGGAATAGTCGGAGGTGTCCAGCCCGTAATGCTGGCATACGGCATAGGCCACGCTTTCAGCCTGCACTTCGCGGGTGCGGCTGTCGGGGCGGTCGGCCTGCTCAATGGCCGGGGCTTCCGGGTCGATGGCGTGGAGCTTGGAATGGGCGATCTCATGGATGGCTGTCTTTAGGGTCTGTAATTCGCTCATGCCCTCCTGAATGGCGATCCGCTTTTCCGTCAGGTGGTAATAGCCGTGGGAACCGCCCGGAATGTCCTCAAAACCAATGGGAACCGGGGAGGTCTGTTCCAGCGCCTTGAAAAATTCCCCGTAGCGTTCCACGCTGCCGGTCAGTTCTTCCACGCCGATAGAGGGCAGCGGTTCCCCCTCGGTCTGGCTCACATCAAAGACAGAAACGATCTTAAAGGCCGGAACCTGTATTTCCTGTACTTCGGTAACAGGCTTTCCGTCTTTTCCCATCACCGGCCTGCCCTGTGCGTCCAGCTTTTGCACTTCCTTTTTCGCCTTGAACGGGGCCGGGGCCAGTATCTTGATGGCCTTTTCGCCTTTCTTTACATTGCGGTGAAAATCGTCCCGCCACTTGTTGTAGCCCGCCACAAGCTGTCCGCCCTGCATGGCGATCAGGAGGGTGTTGTTGAAGCTGTAACTGTGGAACTTGGACATGGTGGTGAGATAGGCTTTGTAGCGTTCACTCTCGAAAAGCTCCTGTATGCCGGTTTCCAGCCGGTCGGTGATCTCTTTCATGCGCTCGGCGCTGTTCTGGCCGTTTAAGAGAATGGGGGTGACAGGCTGCGGGGCCTTTGTAGGCGCTGCCGCCTCCGGCTGTACCTTGCTTTCCTCCCGCAGAATTTCCGGCGCAGGATAGGCCATCACCCGGTATTGTTCCGGCACTGGCTGGCCCTCATGGACGCGCTGCCATTCGTCGCCGCTTTTTACCAGATAGCCATAATCGGTGAAAACACCATGCTCCGTATTGGCAATATGCAGGCCAAAACGGGGCAGGAAAATTCCCGCTTTCCATTCCTCCGGCATATCCACCATGCCGGAACGGTTCAGGTAGTAGTCACCCAACTGGCCTGTGCCGGTAACATCCGGCAGATGCACATAGTAGTCCACGTTGTCGGGGTAGTCGATGATCTGGCCGATACTGTGAAAATCGCTCTGCGGGCTTGTCAGGGCGGCGTTCAGCTCCGCAAGCTCGGCGGCGTCCAGCTTTTCCAGCCTCGCGGCAAGGAAGTTCAGCTCGTCCACATCGGCGGACAGCACCAGATCGCGGGGCAGCTTAATGGGACGATCCTGCGGGCTTCGGTAGTCGTACAAGAAAAAGTCCTGCGGATTGTCGGCACTGATCCCGATTTCCCGCAGGGCTGCTTGCAGCTTTTCGGTTGTGGTCGGCAAAGAAAACCAAAGGCCCTCTTTGCCTTGCTCATAACGCTGTCGGTTATGAAGCAGGATAGAAAACACTTCGCTCATGGGTTCACTCCTTTCATATTCATAGGGGTTTGGGGCTTTCCCCAACAAGCAAAATCCCCGGCCCGGCAGGGTGGCCGGGTCAGGAATTTTGCCGGGAGTGTGGCTACACTCCCTATGCTTGCTGTTTTTAGTTTTTGCCCCTCTGTTCCACGCGGTAGTTCACATACTTGCCGCCGGTATCGGCCAAAAGCACCGTCCCGTCATAGGTTTTGCCGATTTTCATGGAGCGCAGGCCCTTTACCTTTGCTTTTCCGTCTTTAAGGAGCGCGGCGGCGATCTTCGGGGTGAACGCCTTGCCTCGTTCCTCAAAAAATCGGTCATTCTTCCACATGACAAACTGGCAGCTTCGGTTTCCGCAGTAGTAGTTCTTTTTGCCCTCGTAGACGCTTTCCCCGCAGCGCGGACATTTGCCGATAACCACACGCTCGGTCTGAAACAACTTCTGCGCGTCCTCGCTGATCTGGGAGTAGCCCACGATCAGGCCCCTTGTCATTTCTGCAATGCCAGCCATGAAGCCCTCCGGGTCGGCCTGCCCCTTGGCAATGGCCGTCAGCTCCGTTTCCCACTGTGCCGTAAGCTGGGGAGAGGTCAGCACTTCCGGCAGCACACAGGCAAGGTTGTGGCCGTCCTTGGTGGGAAGTAGCTGTTTTCCCCTGCGCTCCACAAAGCCCATCTGCACCAGCTTTTCTAAGATGGAGGCGCGGGTGGCCGGGGTTCCCAATCCCTGCCGCTCGGCGTCCTCCGGCAGATCGTCCGCACCGGCGCGCTCCATAGCAGAAAGCAGGGTATCTTCCGTGTAGGATTTTGGCGGTGCGGTGAAATGCTCGGTGACGGCGGCAGTTACCTTGTCAAAGGTCTGTCCCTCGGTGATCTCCGGCAGTTCCCGCGCAGGCTCCGGGGCGGTGTCGTCGGCGTCTGTTTTGAACGACGCCTTAAAGCGGCGGTCAAGCTCTTTCCAGCCGGGGGTCAGGATGGTTTTTCCCTTGGCGGTAAAGGTGTTCCCGGCACAGGTGAATGTGGCGGTGACAGCTTCATACACATGGGGCGCGGCCACGGCGCACAGCAGCTTGCAGCACACAAGGGACAGCAGTTTCTTTTCCCCCTCGGCCAGCCCGTCAAAGCCTTTCTGCACAAATTCCATCGTCGGGACAATGGCGTGGTGGTCGCTCACTTTTTTGCTGTTCAGCACCCGGCCAAACTGCGGGGACAGGTCAAGCCCCGTTGCAAAAGGAAGCAGCGGCCACAGGCCGGACACAAGGCTTTCCGCCGTTGGCAGCATATCATCGGTCAAATACTGACTGTCGGTGCGGGGATAGGTCAGCAGCTTCTTTTCATAGAACTGCTGGGCATAGTCAAGGGTCTGCTTGGCGGTAAATCCAAACAGGCGGTTTGCTTCCCGCTGCAAGGTGGTGAGGTCATAGAGGCGGGGCGGCTGCTCCGTCTTTTTCTCCCGTGTTACCGACACACAAACGGCCTGCGCCGTTTCACAGGCGGCTTTCAGGGCCTTGGCGTCGTCTGCGTTTCTCATGCGTTCACTGGCCGCCTCCATGCCGCCCGCCGCAATCTGGACGATGTGGTATTTCTCTTTCTGAAAGCTGCTGATCTTGGCCTCCCGGTCAACCAGCATTTTCAGGGTCGGCGTCTGGACACGGCCCACGGTCAGGGTCTTGTGGTAGAGGATGGAGAAAAGTCTTGTCGCGTTGATCCCCACCAGCCAATCCGCCTGCGCCCGGCAAAGGGCCGACTGATACAAGTTGTCATAGTCAGTTCCCGGTTTCAGATGGGCAAAGCCGTCCTTGATGGCCGCGTCCTCCATGCTGGAAATCCAAAGGCGCTGAAACGGTTTCTTGCAGCCCGCCATCTGGTAGACGAAACGGAAAATCAATTCCCCCTCGCGCCCGGCGTCAGTGGCGCACACAAGGCCGGTAACATCGGGGCGCTCCATCAAAGAACGCAGGGTGTCAAACTGCTTTTTCTTATCATCGGGAATGATGTACTGCCATTCCTGCGGCAGAATCGGCAGGTCGTCATAGCGCCATTTTTTGAAACGCTCGTCATAAGTCCCGGCGTCGGCAAGGGAAACAAGGTGGCCGATACACCAGCTCACCAGATAGCCGTTTCCCTCCATGTAACCGTCCTGTTTCTTGTCCGCGCCGATCACGCCCGCAATGCTGCGGGCGACGCTTGGTTTCTCTGCAATTACTAACTGATAGCTCATACTTCGTCCTCCTTATTTCCATCTTCACTTGTCATATCCTCGTCCGGCTCCGGGGCTTCGTCCTCGTCGTCCTCGTCCTCGTCCTCTCCAAAGTCATACTCGGCCAGATCGTCATTGCCTGTGGTGTCGGCTTTTTCCTTTTTGAATTTCAGGAAGTAGAGGGCTGCGCCGCCGCCCAGCAGCACCACCACAAAGAACACCACAAGGCCGCCCATGCCGCTTGGCTTTTCCTCCTGCGGCTTTTCTTCCTCCGGCTGGGGCTTCGGCTCCGGCCCGTTGCAGGCGGTCAGGTTGTTTTTACAGACCGGGCAGGCCGTATTGACGGCCCCGGCTTGACACTTGGCCGTACAGGTGCAGACCTCCGGCTCTTTTTTCCCGTCCTCCAACAAGGCTTGCAGGTCGGCGTCGTCCACTTGGTTGAGGAAATGCACCGCCGTTTCCTTGTCCTCGTTGGCCCGGTCGATCAGGATGTAAAAATAATTCCCGGCCTTGGTGGTAACGGTGATAAGCTGCTTATCCCCGAAAAAATCATCCACCAGCGTAGCGTTGCCCTGCGGGGTGACAGGTACGCCCTCCGGCTCCATGCCGCCGGTGGTGGGTTCTTCGGTTTCCTCCGGCACTTCTGCGGGGGCCTCGGTGGTTTCCGGCAGCGGCACCGGGTCAGGGTCAGCGCCCCCGGCGTAGGCGGTAACGGTCGTGGTCGCCATGCAGAGCGCAGCGGCCACAGCCAGCGTCAAGGTGCGGAACAGTTTAGATTTCTTCATGGGCGCTGTCCTCCTGTTCAAAGTCCGGGATCGGGGCCGGGGCCGCCTGCAACGCGCCGCCGCGCACAAAGGCGGCGAACTCCTGCGGGGTCATGTTGAGGCCGCGCACAAGCTGGACGATCTGCAAGTTTTCCTGTTCGGTCTTGGCCGCTTCTAGCTCCCGAAGCTGCTTTTGCAGCTCCGCGATCTTGCCCTTGGTTTTCTCAATATCCTTTTCAATGCGTTCCAATTTGTTCATTGCCATAGTGATTTACTCCTTTCTGGCGTTTAAGGCAAACGCCCGTAACAATAAAAATGCTGCTGCCAGTAGCTTGAATTGAGGTTCGTGTAGGAAATGGGGTCGCCGCAGTGCAGCATGACCGAATTTCCCACATACAGCCCCACATGGGACATCCCGGCAGTGTCATAAGTGCCGACGAAAAATACAAGGTCGCCGGGCTTGGCCTGCTCCGGGGAAACGGGAGTGCAGATGTTGTAAAGCCCCTGCGCCGTCTGGCGTCCCACATTCCAGCCGGAATGATTGATAACCCAGCTAATGAAGCCGGAACAATCAAAGCTGGTGCTTGGGGAGCTGCCGCCCCACACATAGGGATAGCCCACATACTTTTCCGCCTCCGCGATCATGGCGGCAAAGGCTTCGTCCTTTAGCGCCTCCGGGGGGATTTCATAGTAGGTCGGCTCTTTCGGGGTGGAGGCGTGGGGATAGCTGCCGTTGGGAAACAGGTCTGGCCGGTTGCCCAAAGTCTGCATATAGGCAGCATAAAAGCCCATCTGTTCCTCGGTGAGAATGTAGATGGGCAGGTGGGACAGGTCAAAGTTTTCCAGCTTCACATTGCAGATGTAATAGGTGTAGGGAACTTCCACGGTATAGGTGTTTCCCTCGCTGTCCGTCCTCGTTTCGGTGCGGTAGCGGGTTTCCGTTTCGATGGTCTGGGTCAGGATGTACTGCTTTTCAAAGAGCATGGCAAGGTCGCCCTGTACCTCCCCCAAAGTGAACACGCCGTTATGCAGCGCGGAGAGGATGGAGGTCAGCACATAGGGGTCATGTTTGATCTCGTCCAGATCGAAACGGTATTCGTCATAGCCAGGGTGCAGGCTTTCGTAGTTGTCAAGTTCGTGCTGCAAGTCTGCTTCCAGCGCGGCATAGGCGGCTTCGGCTCCCAGCATATCGCTGTCCTCGGAGAGATAGGAGGTGGCGGCAAGGCCCGTCCCGGTGCTGCCAAACATGGCGGTGCAGGATTGCAGGCCGCCCATCACCAGCAGGAGCATGAGGCCCACGCCGCCGACGATCAGCGCCCCTTTCCAGTGCCGGGCGGCAAAGGACGCGGCCTGTCTGCTTTTTTCTGCGGCTTTCTTGGCTGCGGCACCCGTGGTCTTGGCGGTGCCTGCGGCCCCCTGTGCGGTCTGACCCGCCGCCCTTGCTACCTTGGCATATTCCCGCTTGATGTGCTGTTTCTGCCAGAAGCGGGAAACGGGGTTCTTGACCGCCTGCGCCAGCTCCGGGTTGTCCCGCAGGGATTTTTGATACGCAAACTCGGCGTTGGCAGCGATGGACTTTCGCTCGGCCTTGGCTGCGGCCCGGTAGGGTTTGAGCTTGTGGCGGTGGACGCCGCTGCGGATCATGCGGCCCACCTGCCGTTCCGCCAGTTCCTCCCCCTTGTGGCCGCCCTCCACGCCCACATTTTCGTGTTCTACCTCATGGATTTTTCCGTGGAGGTAAAGCCCGGCTTCCTGTATGGGACGGCTGGCCGGGTTTGGTTTGAGCTGGGGAGGGGCTTTCTCCACCTTGTCAAAATACAGCCTGCTTTTGGCCTTGCCCTTGGCCTCGTCATAAACGGTTTCCTTGGTGACGACGCGCTTTTTCGGCAGGGCTTCTTTGGCCGCTTCCAGCTTATCCGCCCGCTTTTCTGCCTTTTTGATATACGGGGCCAGCTCTGGGGAGGCCCGTTCCTCGGCGGTAAACTGCAACCGGGAAACGGGGCCGGTGGTCTGCGCCACGGTTTCCCCGGCGTCCTTGGCCGCTTTCTTTGCCTTGTGGCGGTCGTGCAGTTCGTCCGCCCGTTCCAGTATTTTTTCCGCCGCGCCCTCCGGCTGGGCGGTGTATTCCTGCTCGGCCTCCCGGCTGGACACATTGACGCTTTCGCCGGTGGTCTGGTTATCCAGCGTCAGGCCGTCGCGGGTCATGTGCTGCGTTACCTTGTCGCGGGGTTTCAATGGGTTCATGTAACATCACCTCCTTGCGGTCTGTTCCGGCAGCGCCCGGTTTCGATCTCTGCAATATAGCGCAGGATGGGGTACACCTGCGGGGGAACAACTGCGTTTCCCAAAGTCTTTAACCGCTTTGCCACATTCGCCGGCGGGTCGCTGATTAAGTACGGGATTTGCGCCGGTTCTTTGGCCCACATGGAATGTCCGTCCATCTCCGGGGGAATCCCATCAGCCATTCCACCCAGTCGGGATTCAGTTTCACATCCCCCGGCGGGCTGCCCAGCAGTTTGTAAACCGCCCATGACAGCCGCGCCGTCCATACGGTTCCGCTGGGGTTGTATTTTCGGAAGCTCCCGGTCGGGGTCATCCGTACATCGACAGTTTTCCCCACATCCCCCGTGTCGCTGGCAAGGGGCGTGGGAAGCAGCATGGCCGATGATGAAAGTTCTTTTGCGCTCATGCCATGCGCCGACGGCGACAGCAGGAAGTACGAAAACCCTAACGGCGTAGCCTGCCTGCTCCAAGTCAAAAACCGTCTTGTCGAGCCCCAGATGGATGAAGCCAGCAACATTTTCTCCAAGCACCCAAGAGGGGTGCAGTTCCCGGATAACGCGGAGCATTTCGGGCCATAAATACCGTTCGTCCTCAAATCCCCGTTGTTTCCCGGCGCTGGAAAAGGGCTGGCAGGGGAATCCCCCGGAAATAAGTGTGGTGGTTTCTCGTCCTGTTTTTTCAAAAAATGCCTCCTTTGTCACTGTGGTAATGTCCCGGAATTTTGGTACCTGCGGCCAGTGCTTTTTCAAAACTTCCATCGGGAAATCCGCCCATTCGCACTGGCATACGGTGGTAAACCCTGCGGCTTCCGCCGCAAGGTCGATCCCGCCGATCCCGGAAAACAGGCTGAAATGTGTTAAGGCGCTCATACCGTCGCCCCCTCACCTAACCGGGTCGTCATGATCTGGTAGAGCTGGGTGTTTTTCGGGATGGGGTTCTTAAAGGGCAGGATCACATTTTCGTAAATGAGAAGCCCCTCGCCGGGTTCGGAATTGTCAACATACCGTAATTGCTGGGGCGAAATGTTCAGCCGTTCCGCAAGGATTTTGCGGTCGCCGCTGGCCTGATTGAGCAGGCAGATAAAGTCGCTGTTTTCCAAAATGTTCTCAATTTCCGGGGAGGAAAGCAGGTCTTTTACATTCTGCGTCGCACCTGTGGGAATCCCGCCCCACTTACGGAAACGCTTCCAAATCTCACAGGAAAAGGCCGCCGTCTGTTCCTCACGCAAAAGCAGGTGGAACTCATCACAGAAATACCATGTCGCCTTGCCCTTGCTGCGGTTTTGGGTGACGCGCCCCCAAATCTGGTCTTGGACAATGAGCATACCGATTTTCTTTAGCTGCTTGCCCAGCTCCTTGATGTCAAAGGCCACAATGCGGTTTTGAATGTCGATGTTGGTTCTGTGGTTGAACACATTTAGGCTGCCGGACACATACAGGTCAAGGGCCTGCGCCACCCGGTCGGCCTCCGGGATATGCTGGTCTAACAGGGCTTTGTGTAGGTCTGCAAGGATGGGCATATTTTCCGGCTTGGGGTTTGCCAGATAAGGTCGGTAGATCACCTGTACCGCCCGGTCGATCACCGTCTTTTCAATGGCTTCCAGCCCGTTCTTGCCGCCCATGACAAGCTCACAGAACGACAGCACAAAGTCGGATTTCAAGGCCAGCGGGTTTTCGTCCTCGGAGTAATTCAGGTTGATGTCCAGCGGGTTCACATAGTTTTTGCTGGTAGGCGACAGCTTCACCACCTGCCCATGCAGCCGCTTCACAAGGGGGTAATACTCGGCCTCTGGATCACAGATATACACATCGTCCGGGGTGCAGAGGAACACGCTCAAAATTTCTGATTTACAGCTCATACTTTTGCCGCTTCCCGGTGTCCCCAGCTTTAGCCCGTTGGGACACCTCGCCCGTTTGCGGTCGAGCATAATCATGTTGCCGGTCTTGGCGTTGATCCCGTAATACATGGCGTCGCCGCCCTGAAAAAGCTCCTGCGTTACAAAGGGGACGAACACGGCCACGCTGGAAGTCGTCAGGGAGCGTTCAATCTGGGTGTGGCTGGCCCCCAGCGGCAGGCTACTCATAAGCCCCTGTTCCTGCTGGTAGTCCAGCCGTACAAGGGAACAGTTGTATTTCTGGGCGATCCCGGCAGCCCAGAACACATCGTTTTCCAGCTTTTGCCGGGTGTCTGCGGTGTTCAGCACCAAAAAGGTAAGCTGGAACATCCGTTCATTCCGGCTCTGCAAGGTCTTTAGCAGCTCCTTGGCGTCCTGCCCGTAGGTGGCAAGGTCGCTGGGAAGTATATCCATGTCGTAACCACTTCTTACCGCCCGTTTCTGTTCCTGAATCTTCATGGCGTCAAGGTCGGTGATCTTGCGCTTGACCGTCTTAATGGCGTCGCTCTGGTCGATGGCCTGCACATGGAGGTTCACCACAATGCCGTTTTCTGTGTTGAGGAAGTCGGCCAGCATTTCATCCGACAGCTCCGGGGAGAGGATTTGCAGGAAGCTCACCGCCCCGTATTTGCCGCCCAGCCCGAACATCCGGGCATTGCCGAAGCGGAACGAGGACGGGGCGATAAAGTCCTTGGTGGAAAGCCCCGACGGGGCAAGCCACTTCCAGTCAAAAGAAAACGGCTCCCCGTCCGGGTGGAAAATGCTGTGCATGACTTCCAGCCGTTCCTTGGCGTCCAGTCCCCACGCGGAGGCCCCCATGCTCTTGAAATAGCCCAAAAGGTCGGTTTCGATCCGGCGCAGTCTGGCGCGGGCCATTTTCAGGCTGTCCGCCTCGATGGTGTAGGTCATAAATTTCCGCTTCATCAGGCCGTTGTTCCCGTTCACAAGCTGGTCTTGCAAAATGTCGGAATACTCGCTGCGGATGTCGTCAAAGTCGTCCCCCTGCGCCCGGATTTCAAAGCTCTTGGCGTACTGCTTGGGGTCGATCTTGCGGTTGATAAAGGAAAACTGCACATGAATGGAGGCGTCCAGATAGTTGTAGAGGTCGCACAGGTTTTCAAAGATGGCGGTCTTGGTGTCCGCCTGCGCCAGTTGGTAGCTGATGTCCGTAAACTCAATGCACTTGGAAAAGGTGCGGGGCGTTACCCGGCACACGCCGTCCTGATACATGGCCTCATAGGGAATACTGGCCTGCGCCGAATGGGGTTTGCCGTCGCCCTTATACTTTCGGATGACGGCCTGAATCTCTTTCTTTTCGGCGCGGGTGAGCTTGACCGGCGCTTTTGCGCTCGTTTCGTTCTTTTGCTTTTTGGACAATGGCGTTGACCTCCTTTTCCATTTGGGATTGCCGCACAAGGGCGGTATAAGCGTTGTTGGTCTGGTAGGGCCTCTCCTTGGGCTGGATGAAGCAGCACTCTACGATCTGGCGCACCACCACTTCAAGGGGCTGGCCGTGTTTTTCGTAAAGCGCCAGCAGAAAGCCCGGCAGCATGGCAAACACCATAATGAGCGCCGCCGCGCTGGTCGGGACGCGGCCCCGGATCAAAAAGAAAAGCGGGACGCCTACCAGCAGCGCGCCGCCAAAACAAATGAGCTGGCGTTTCGTCAGCCCGAATACTACCTTGGATTTGACCTTGGTTAAATCCTTGGGGACAGTTACATAAGCCATAAAAAGTCACCTCGTTTCTGGTACGGACAGGGAAAAATCGCTGTCCAATTCATTGCCCCACGCATCCCAGCCGGGGGTTTTCTGTCTGGCAAACAGTTCTGCGCGGGGCAGGTCGCCCGCAAGGGCTATGATTTTCTCGCGGGTAATGTCTGGTTTCTTGCTGTGTTCCTCCACCGGGGAAATGATAAACTGATGGACGCTTTTGGAGTAACGCTTGGGATGGCCCCGCTTGGCAAGCAGGCAGATTTCCGCGTTTCCTCTCGTCCAATAGCCCAGTCCGTAAAACCATGTGGGGCTTTTGCGGTTCAATTTCAGCCAGACAAAGGCCACGGTCTTAAAGGAAAAGCCCCACGCCTTAATCAGACGCAGCGCCTCCGGGAGCTGTGGGAAAGTCGCCCACAAAAACAAGAGGCAGTCTTTTCCCGCCAGCGTTTCCACCGGCAGGGCGCACAGATCGTCAATGCTCATGGTGGGATAGTGATGTTCCGCCGCCCCTGTCCGTTTGCACTCATATCTCCACGGCGGGTCGGCGTAAAGGATGTTGTAGGTTTTCTTTTGTGTTTCCTCGATGGTTGGTATTCCTCCTGTCTGTCAATGTGCGGTAAATACGGCTTTCGATATGCTGCCGGTCTTGAACAGACAGAAGCAAAGCAAAACGGTATAGCCCATACAGCCCCAGATCGCGCCGGATATGTCGTCGGCGGTTCCGATCTGCTGGATCAGCACCGCATAAATCCCGACAACCACCATGATTAAAAAGGCTTGGAAGCCCAGCGCAAGCAGGGATTTCAAGTAGTTCTGGCCCATGCCGCGCCACTCTGCATTGCCCAGCGTGGCAAGGGGGATCGGCCCCAATGCGGTCACGGCGTAAATTTCAATCATTCTTCCATAGGTCACAAGGAAAATGCAGATGGAAAGAATGTTCATCGTCAGCCCCACAACAAGGGTCTGGAACCACAGGCCCAGCAGCGGCCCGATGTCCATTGCTTCAAGGCGGCTTTCCAGATCGGGCAGCAGCGTGTCAAAATCAATGCTGGTATCTCCGATAATCCCCCCGGCGCTTTGGTTGACGACCTGCTGGGTGGCGTCAAACACGCCCATGACGATATTCCATGTGTTCGTCACAATGAGAATGGCAAAGGCGCTTTTGAAAATCCAGCGGAAGAACATGGAGCTGTCGAAGTCGTGCATATTGTTCTTTTCCACGATCATGTCGATCAGCTCATAGCACATCACAAGGGCGAGAATGGCCGCCGCAATGGGGACGATCACCGTTTCGGACAGGTTTTGCAGCATGGAGAAAATGCCGCCGTTCCAGTCCTGCGGGGTACTGCCCACATCCGACGCGATTTCCCCGACTTTGGTATTGACTGTGTTAAACAGGCCGGACAGGTTGCCCATGATACCGTCGATCAGGATTCCTTTGATCCATTCCCCGATTAAATCACCGATCATGTGGGGACACCTCCTTTCCCGCGCCCTCCCCGATCAGAGAGGGCGCGGAGGGTTTTCTAACACACATGGGGGTTATCCCAGCAGCCCGGACAGCAGCGGAACAAGGGTCATACCGATCAGGGCAACGCCACCTCCGGCGACAAGCTGCTTAATTCCCTGTGACTTGCTTGCCGGGTTGTCCGCCCCGTATCCCTCCAAAAGATTGACGCCGCCCCATACGCAAAGCGCGCCGCCGAGGCCCACAACGATGGTCTGCAAAGTATCAACTGCACTATTGAAAAATTCCATAAATTTACCTCCATAAATTCAGATTGTGATGGTGTTTGGGTGCAAAAAAAGCCGCCGTACACAGTGGCAGCCTCACAATCCGCAGACGGCCCGGAGTTACTGGCCGTCCCGCCATTCCAGCACAGCCAGCGAAAAAATTTCGCCCCATGCTTCACACAATTCACGGTTTACTTCCGCCTCCATCTGTTTCAAACCGGCGTCGTCAGGCAGTTCAAAATCGTGTTCGATCATCCACCGCAATGCAACGGCAGCGGAGATCATGCCACGGAAAACAGCCTGCTCCTGCTTGAAATAATCCGCAAATGTCCATTCGTCCGAGTGTCCCATCGGTCACGCTCCTTTCTCCATGGCCGCTTTATTCCGCGGCAAAATCTTCATCCGACAGCTCAATGTCGTAGAGGTCAAAGAGTTCGTCCTCCGTTACCACGCGCCGCTTTTTCCGGCGCAGGGACGACAGGTAGCTGTCCACATCAAAGGTGTTCTTTTTGTCGGCGTCCGAGAGGTATTTATAGCGGGGGTGGCGGGTAATGTCGTATTTCTCACTGAAAAACGGCCTTACGCCGCGCACCTGCAAAATACACTTGCCTCCGTCCATCGTTGCAATTTCGTCTTGGCTCATCAGCTCCTTTCCGAGTTTTTGGTAGTTCAGTCCGTGGGAGGTCTGCGCGCCCCGGTTCTCGCTCTGGTTGTAGCTGTCAATGGTTTCCTTGCCCAGCACCTCCGCGATCTCCTTGGCGTTCTTGCCCCGGCCACTAAGGAACAGCGTACAGTCGCAGTTGTCGGAAATGATTTCCGCCGCGTCCTTGTAAATGGCCTTTAGCTGCGACTGGCTCTGCAAAATAATAGAAGCCGAGATTTCCCGGCTTCGTATGGTGGCAATCAGCTTGTCAAAGTTTGGAATCTGGCCGATGTTGGCGAACTCGTCCAGAATCAGCCGCACATGGACGGGCAGCCGCCCGCCGTATTTGTCGTCGGCCCGGTCGCACAAAAGGTTGATAAGCTGGCTTTGCACCATTGCCAGAATGAAATTAAAGGTCGTGTCCGTGTCCGACATAATCAGGAACAGGGCCGTTTTTTGATCCCCGATGGTGTCAAGTTCCAGTTCGTCGTCCTCCATCAGCTCCCGCACCTCCCGGATGTCAAAGGGCGCTAATCTGGCTCCGCAGCTTATCAAAATGGAGCTGCGGGTCTTGCCCGCCGACAGCAGGAATTTACGGTACTGGCGCACCGCAAAATGTTCCGGGTCTTTTTCTTCCAGCCGTTCAAACATCTGGTCTACCGGGGATTGAAATTCCGGGTCGTCCTCGCGGGCTTCGCTGGCATTTATCATTTCAAGCAGCGTAGTGAAATTCATTTCATCGTCTGGCGCTTCGTACCAGATATAGCCAATGAGGGCCGAATACAGCAGGCGTTCCGATTTGATCCAAAAATCCTCGGCGCTCTTTTCGCCCTCGCCCTTGGTGTTGCAGATCAGCGTGTTTACCAGCTTCAAAATGTCCTTTTCCGAATGGATGTAGCGAAACGGGTTGTAGCGCATACTCTTGGAAAAGTTAATGGTATTCAGCACTTTTACCCGGTAGCCGCACCGCACAAGGAGCTGGCCCACTTCGCCAATCAGACTTCCTTTCGGGTCAGTAATCACGAATGAGGTCGGGTAGTCCTTGGACACACACTGCATGAGGTTGGGCTTCACAAAGAACCGGGTCTTGCCGCTGCCGGAACCGCCGATCACCAGCACATTTTTGTTCCGGGCGGTCTTGGGGTCTTTGGGCCGGTTGTTCATGGTGAGGCGTTCCGTCTGGGTCAGGAGGATGTTGTTGTCAAACACCGGGTCGATGTACGGGGCTATATCTTTGGGGCCTCCCCAACGGGCGCTGCCGTACTCGACGCCCCGGCGGTATTTCTTGGCGTTCTTGCTCTTGCAGTACACCATCAGCCGCAATGCCACCGCACCGGCCACGCCCACCGCCAGATCGAACAGGTGGAAGCTGGGGGCGGCGCTTTCAAAGGCAAGGGAAAAGCCGTCCGCAAGGTGCAGCAGCTTTTCCGACAAGTCCGCCCCAGCCGCCAGCCGGTAGGTCTGTCCCAGCTTGCCGAACAGGTACACAAACAGCAGGTAGGGCAGGTTGGCGATTATCAGCTTTTTCATTTCCGGCTTCATCGTGACAGCCCCCTTTCCTTGATTTTCTCCTTGGCCTGCTGGCTGCTTCTGGCCGCTGCCTTTTCTTTCAGGACGGCAAGGGTTTTTCGGATGGAGGGGCGTTCCTGCTGTTGGAGCTTCTTGGCTGTAAACTCCTTAAACGCCTGTTCCAGATTGTCCGCCTGCTTGGATTTGAAGATCACGATATACCGGGGCGGATGGGTAGTGCGGTCTTTCCGCAGGGTAAAATCAATGTCGTATTTCTTGGCGCAGGGCTTAAACAGGCCAATGTTGGCGTCGGTGATCTCAATGTTGGACAGGGCGGAACCGTCCTTTTTGAGCTGCCGTAAGCTCTGCTGGCCGTGATGGGCCTTACCCGTCCCTTTCTGCCGGGCGGACAGATATTTTCGGATGGCCGCTTGCAGCACTTGGGCGGTGAGCTTGCCCGTCTTAACCGCTAACGCTATGGTTTTCTGGTCTACTTCTTCCTGCAACTGCTATCCCTCCTTTGGAAAGTCAGCAGGCAGGCGGATGGCTTAAATCCGCACCCGCAGGCCGGAGAGGTCGTCGGCATGGATTCCTACCAGATACCAGTTCTCGGCCATCTCAATGCGGGTCGGCCTCCATCTGCCGCCCACCATCACATCAAAAGTTTCTCCGCAGTGCAGGCCGCCGTAATAGTCCGCAAGGTCAAAGCGGATGTCGTAGCGGTCTGTCTGCTCGTCAAAAATCAAAGCACCCTGTTTCATAGGGTCGGCCTCCTTTCAGATTTTGCCAGTGTTCATGTCATGGGCCACCAGCGCCGTGTAATAGCCGTTGATGGTGCTTGGGGCGTTGAACAGAACCGCCAGCAGGTATTTTTTGATGTTCCGTATTTCCGTGGTGTTTTTGCTGATACAGTCAAAGACAAACTCAATGTGAGAGCTGTTCAGCTTCATCAGCTTGGATTTCACCAGCTCGGCGGGGTAATCGTCCCCGGCAATGCGGATGGTCTTTCGGGCGCTGCATACGGTTTCCACCAGCAAGTCCACGATCTCGTCCAGCATATCCCGGTCAATCCCCTTGGCGTACTGGCAAAGGTGTTCATACTCGATGTTGTCCTTGATGATCTCCCGATAAATCTCTACGGCGCTCTGTGATTTCGCTCCCGTTCCTTTCCGTTCCGGCGGCGCAGCCGCTTCTTCCCCCAAAGGAGAGGGAGGGGAAAGGATAAGAATGGAATCGGTATTTGATCCATCCGTAATTGATTTCTCTTTACTTGATCTATCTTTATTTAATTGCGTTGGTTTTTCCTGCGTAGGCTTTTCCTGCGTTGGATTATCCAATGTTGGATTTTCCAATGTAGGTGAATCCGGCACAGGCTGGGGCTGTTCATAAATGATGTAATCCGCCCCGCGCAGGCGGCCTTGGCTGTCACGCTCACGGGAACGCACGATATAGCCCGCCTGTTCCAGCTCCCGGACAGCCGCCCGGATCGCGTCGATCTGCTCCCGGTTGATAAGGGATAAGCCTTTCAGCGTAAAGTCCCAGCTCTCCGGCAAGGACAGCATTTGCGACAGCAGCCCCTTGGCTTTCAGGGACAAGTCCTTGTTCCGCAGGTGGTGGTTGGACATCACCGTATAGCCCCGGTTTTTCTCCACTCGAAAAACTGCCATCTCGTCGTCCACTCCTTTCACTTGAAATTTCACCGCGCCGTCAAGGGCGGTGAGCTTGCCCGGCTGGTAGGGACATTCCTCATACACACAAAACTGGTACTTCCAGTGCGGGCGGTAGAAACGGCAGGTGCCGCAGTCCTCCGGCGCTCCGGCCTCGCCGTTGTCAAAATGATCTGCGCCCGGCCTCGTCTGCATGAGCTGTTCAAAGGCCCGGTCGCTGCCGGAAGTAAAGTACATAGGCGGTCGCCTCCTTTCTGTTTTTGGGCGCAAAAAAGCGGCGTCCTGATCTCCCCAAAGGGGAAAAGAGAACGCCGCTGTCTGCGGTGTCGTATTCAATTTTCGATGTGTCACTATTTGGGCGCTGGGCTTCACGGGAAGCAGAAGCGTGTCAAAGCTCAATCCGAAAGTAGTAAATCGGTAGTAAATTCAGTTCTTATATCCCGTGAAATGCCCGTATTTCCGGGCTTTTTGGAGATAATCAGAGTTGTTCTCTTAACAATAATATAGATGGATTTCTCGTCGTGGACGGAGCTGTTGAAAACAGCGATATCGACGGGATATTCTTTTCGTCGGTCAGAAGGCCGCGCCTTTACACGATATTGGGGACGTGTGTGAATGAATTCTTTAGGGTAACCATAGTCATCTACCAGAATCTTAGAAAAGGGCTGAACTGCTTCCAATTCTTCTGGGGTTTCTTTAACAGGCAGTCCGGAAATATAGTCGGTGAAGTACCCTTCTTTTATATTGTTGGTTGGCATTCGTAGCTCCTCCAGAAAATATGTTCGGCAGTTAGATGCCGGATAATATTCAAAAAGTATAATAAACCATTGTTATATTAGCACAATTTATCTGTAAATGAAATATGGATTAATACTAAAAGTATATTGGCGGCTTAACAGAGCATGGAAAAAACAAAAAAGCCCCGCTGACAGAGGGAAAAGTGTCAACGGGGCTTCGGAAATGTCTTGTTCAGTTCATGCGCGGGAGGGGTCAGTCGTCAGCGGCTTCGTCCAGATTGCCCAGCTTCTTGGCCTGCTCCACAACGGCAGGCACCAGCATCTCGGGCAGAACTTCGTAGCGGGCAAACTCGGTGGTGAACCAGCCGCGGCCCTGCGTGGTCTGCCGGATGAAGGTGGTAAAGTTTGCAAGCTCTGCCAGCGGCACTTCAGCGATGATGGTCTGCAGGCCGTCCTCGTCCGGCTCCATGCCCAGCACGCGGCCGCGGCGCTTGGTCACATCGCCCATGATATCGCCGGTGTTGTCGTTCGGCACATGAGCCTTCAGGGTGTGGATGGGTTCCAGAATGACCGGGCCGGCCTCCGGCATAGCGGCCTTATAAGCCAGCTTTGCGGCCATAATAAAGGCCATCTCGGAGCTGTCTACCGGGTGGTAGCTGCCGTCCAGCAGGGTGGCTTTCAGGCCCACCACGGGGTAGCCTGCCAGCACGCCCTTTTCGGCGGCAAGGCGCACGCCCTTTTCAACAGCCGGGAAGAAGTTCTTGGGCACGCTGCCGCCGAACACCTTCTCCTCGAACACCACCTGCTCGCTGTCGCAGGGCTCGAAGTTGATGATAACATCACCGAACTGGCCGTGGCCGCCGGTCTGCTTCTTATGACGGCCCTGCTTCTGGCAGGCCTTGCGGATGGACTCGCGGTAGGCGATGCGGGGAGCCTCGAGGCCGATCTCCACACCGAACTTGTTCTTCAGCTTGGCCTTGACCACGTCGAGGTGCTGCTCGCCCAGACCGCCGATGATCTGCTGATGGGTCTCGGCGTTGTTCTCGTAGCTCAGGGTGGGGTCTTCTTCCATCAGGCGGGCCAGCGCGCTGCTGATCTTGCCCTCGTCGCCCTTCTTGGCCACAGTGACGGCCATGAACAGGCTGGGCTTGGGGAACACGGGGGCGGGCAGCTTGACCACGCGCTCAGCGTCGCACAGGGTGTCGCCGGTCTTGGCGCTCACCAGCTTTGCCACTGCGCCGATGTCACCGGCAATGATGCCGTCGGAGTCCACCTGCTTTTTGCCAATGACGGTGAGGGGCTTGGAGATCTTCTCCACATCGCCGGTGCGGGCGTTGGTGAGGGGTTCGCCTGCAGTCACCTTGCCGCTGACCACGCGCAGGTAGCTCAGCTTGCCCACGAACGGGTCGGCCACGGTCTTGAACACGTAGGCGGCGGTAGGCTCTGCTTCGGTGCAGTGCAGTTCCACCGGCTCGCCGGCGGCATCCTCGGCCAGCACAGCAGCGTCATGCTCCGGGCTGGGCAGCAGCTTGTGCATGTTGAACAGCAGCATATCCAGTGCCTGCTGGTTCACGGCGCTGCCGCAGAACACGGGGGTGATCAGGCCGTCCTTGACGCCCTTGCGCATGCCTTCCACGATCTCTTCGGTGGTGAAGGCTTCGCCGCCGAAGAACTTTTCCATCAGCTCATCGTCAGTTTCGGCGATGGCTTCGCTCATGGCCTCGATCAGGCCCTGAAAACGGTGGCCGATGTCCGGCAGGTCCACCTGGATCTGCTTGCCGCCCTCGTACTTGAAGGCTTTCTGGCTGAACAGGTTGATGTACACGGGGGTGCCGTCGTCCAGTTTGGCGGGCACCACGCAGGGGCAGACGGTGGAGCCGAACTTGATCTTCATATCCTCAAGGATCTTGAAGTAGTTGGCATTCTCCAGATCGCACTTGGAGACGAACACCATGGTAGCCTTGCCATTCTTGCGGGCCAGCTGGAACGCCTTTTCCGCACCCACAGTCACGCCGCTGCGGCCGGACACCACCACCAGTACGCTCTCGGCGGCACGGATACCCTCGTACTCACCGGCCTCGAAGTCGAACAGGCCCGGAGCATCGATCAGGTTGTACTTGATGCCCTCGTACTCCACGGGGACGACCGATGCAGACAGGCTGGCCTTGCGCTTTGCTTCCTCGGGGTCAAAGTCCGAAACAGTAGTGCCGTCCTCAACACGGCCCATACGCTCGGCAGCGCCCGAAAAATAGACCAGCGCCTCGGTGAGCGTGGTCTTGCCGCTGCCGGCATGACCGGCAATCAGGATATTGCGGATGTTGTTGCTTGCGTATTTCATATCGGTTTTTCCCTCATTTCCGCCGCACGGAGCATTCTCTCCGCTTTTGTGGCATATTTTACAAAGATAATACCACACTCAAAATGATTTTTAAATATTTCGTTTGAAAATTCTGACGAATCAAGCGCCAAACTTCGGGGCAAGGTTTTGTGCAAGTTGCACGGCAGTGCCAAAATTTATTGTAAAACCCACAGCGATACGCTATAATAAAAGGCAGAATACAGGCACAAGGAGCATACCAAAATGAAACGTACCGATTACATCAACTGGGATGAATATTTCATGGGCATTGCGCTGCTCACGGCCATGCGCTCCAAGGACCCCAACAGTCAGGTGGGCGCGTGCATCGTCAGCTCGGAAAACAAAATTCTGTCCTTGGGCTACAACGGTATGCCCATTGGCTGCAGCGACGACGAGATGCCCTGGGAGCGGGAGGGCGCACCGCTGGACACCAAGTATATGTACGTGTGCCACGCCGAGCTGAACGCCATCCTCAACAGCGCCCACAATAACCTGAAAGGTGCGCGGGTGTACGTGACGCTGTTCCCCTGCAACGAGTGCACCAAGGCCATCATCCAGTCGGGCATTGCTGAGGTGGTGTACTACGGCGACAAGTACCACGACAGCGATTCCAGCGTGGCGGCGCGGTTCATGTTCAAAAAGGCCGGCGTGAAGCTGACTGCCTATCAGTCCACCGGACGGAAGGCAGAGCTGGAGCTGTGAACTTTTTTCATAGCATCTTGACTTTTGTGTGGGATTGCATATACTAAGGGTAGGAAGTTGGTTAGAACATTCCATTGTATCCACGCACAAAAAAGAGCCCTCTCAGAGTTGCAGCTCCGAGAGGGTTCTTTTTGTGCTTACTTGCCCTTGCGGTGACTCTCAAGCCACTTGCACAGGAAGTGTGCAGCTACCTGTGCTGCGACAGCCACCAGAAAATTGGTTAGAATGGTGTCCATGGTATCCACCCCCTTCTGTTGCCAGAAGGGAGAAGGGCAGCACAGCCAGTATAGCATATCCGACAGGGTATTGCAATTTTTTCAGAATCCCAGTATAATATATAATATAAGTATAAATATACAATGAAATTTGCATAGAGAGGGAAATATACAATGAGTTTGAAGAACCGCAGCTTTTTGAAGCTATTGGACTACACCCCTGCCGAGATCGAAGAACTGCTGGACCTTGCCGCAGACCTGAAGGCAAAAAAGAAGGCCGGCATCCGCCACAATGACCAGCTGGCAGGCAAGAATATCGCCCTGATCTTTGAAAAGACCTCCACCCGCACCCGTTGCAGCTTCGAGGTCGCTGCCCACGATTTGGGCATGGAAGTGACCTACCTTGACCCGTCCGGCAGCCAGATCGGCAAGAAGGAGTCCATCGCCGACACTGCCCGTGTGCTGGGCCGCATGTTCGACGGCATCGAGTACCGCGGCTATGGCCAGCAGATCGTGGAAGACCTTGCCCACTACGCCGGTGTGCCGGTGTGGAACGGCCTGACCAACGAGTTCCATCCCACCCAGATCCTGGCCGACTTCCTCACCATCCGGGAGCACTTTGGTCACCTGAAGGGCATCAACTTCGTTTACTTCGGCGATGCCCGCTACAACATGGGCAACAGCCTGATGGTGGGCTGCGCCAAGATGGGCCTGAACTTCACCGCCTGTGCACCCAAGAAGTACCAGCCGGACGCTGCCCTCGTGGCCGAGTGCCAGAAGATCGCTGCCGAGACCGGTGCCACCCTCACCTTTGAGGAGGATTCCGCCAAGGCCGCCAAGGGTGCCGACGTGCTGTACACCGATGTGTGGGTGTCCATGGGTGAGCCGGTAGAGGTGTGGGCTGAGCGCATCAACGACCTTGCCGCCTACCAGATCAACCAGCAGCTGATGGACATTGCAGGCCCGCACGCTGTGTTCATGCACTGCCTGCCCGCCTTCCACGACCACAAGACCACCGTGGGCAAGGAGATGGGCGAGCGCTTTGGCCGCGATGCCATGGAAGTGACCGATGAAGTGTTTGAAGGCCCCCAGAGCATCGTGTTCGACGAAGCCGAGAACCGGATGCACACCATCAAGGCCGTGATGGCTGCGACCCTTGGCTATGTAAAATAACGGATCACAAACAAAAAAAGGGAGGCTGCGTTTGCAGTCTCCCTTTTGCTTTGCCTGTTAGGCTTCCTTCAGCTTCAGCACGCCAGCCTGTACCAGACGCTTGCGCAGCAGTGCACCCACGATGCAGCTCACCACGATCTTGGCGAGGTCCAGCGCAATGAACGGGTACACGCACACCGAAAGCGCATAGCCCAGCTCGCACTGCATCTGGAACACGAACCATGCGGTGCCCAGCACGTAGCAGGCGGCATCGCCCAGCACAAGGCCGATGCCGGAAATCACCGGCTGGCCCTTGCTCTTTTCGATGAACAGACCGCCGATGAAGGCCAACAGCAGGTAGCCCACCAGATAGCCGCCGGTGGGGCCTGCCAGCTTGGCAATGCCCGCGCCGTAGCCGGAGAACACCGGCACGCCCACAAGGCCGATGAGCAGGTACACCGCCACGCTCAGGGTGCCGAACTTGGGGCCGAGCAGCCATACGGTCAGGCAGATGACAAAATTTGACAGCGAAATGGGAATGGCCCCGATGGGCACGCTCAGCGGGCCAAGCACGCACAGCGCGGCGGCCATCAGCGCAGTGACAGCCATCTGATAGGTGGTCAGTTTTTTGTTTTTCATAGAATAAAATTCCCCTCTGTTAAAAATTTACAAGGCATCTGTGCCCGAGTATAACGCGGCAGAGGGAAGACGGTCAACAATGAAGTTGCAGCAGGGTTTACAATAGGGCGTGTTGTAATGCGTCGTAGAATATGGTAAGATGATAACAAAAAAAGATTGACCGCCCTGCTTCCAAACTGTGCGGTCAATCTTTTTGACAAACGGGATGGAAAGCTGACCCTTGCAGTCAGCGCCCCTTCTATGTTTAGAATACCGCATCAGCGTTATTTATCAAGGAGGTTCCCCATGGGTGGAGGACATGTTTCGCGGCCGGACTTCGGGATGCCGCAGCCGGACCCGGCCTACCCACTGACCGAGTTCTACCTGCTTTTGCAGCACGCACTGGACGAAGCGGGCCGCTTTGCGCTGCCTGCGCTGTATGCCCGTGTGCAGGCACCGGCCCGGCATATCTATCTGGACGAGGCGCGGGAATATTTGAGCCTTTCGCCTACCGGGCGGGAGGGGGATATCCGCCTGCTGGCCGATGGCAGTCTGCAGCTGCTGTACAGCACCCTGCACGTCCAGCCGGACGGCACGCCTGCAGCCCTGCTGCTCACCGAGGAGTGCACCCGCGCCACGGTGGCGGTGCAGCTGCTGCCGCCCTTTGTGTGGGAGGACCCGCTGCCGCCGCTGCCGGACACCCCTGCGGCGCTGACGCTGCAGCTGACCATGCAGGATGTGATGCAGGCCGATACCGACCCGGAAGCGCTGGGCAGAAAGCTGGCTGGCACAGTGGCGAACAAGCGCTGGCTGCACCATCCGAAGGCCGAGACCTTCCTTGCAGAACGGGTGGCCCTGCTGCAGAGAGTATATAAAAGGTGATTTTCATAAATTTTTCCAGCAATGCAATCTTCGGGGGCGTTCAGCCGTGTATAGGGTGAATGTCCCCCGTGGAACACGAATTCCACCAGCCCTGTACAGGCGGTAAAGGAGAGCTTGAAACTATGGGACAGCTGACCAGAAACGAAGTATTTACGCTGGCAGTGCAGAAATACAGCGATGCTGTTTACCGCGCTGCCATACACAACAGCCGATGCACAGCCGATGCCGAGGACGTGGTGCAGGATGTCTACGAGAAGCTCCTGCATTATAATGGTACGTTTGAGAGTGAGGAGCACCTCAAGGCGTGGCTGCTGCGGGTGGCCATCAACCGCTGCCGGGACCTGACCCGCGCAGCCCATCAGAAGGACACCGAGCTGGACGAGAACCTGCCCGCGCCCGATGCGTTTGAGGACGGCAGTGTGCTGGACGCAGTGCGCGCCCTGCCGGAAAACTACCGCAATGCCATCTATCTGCATTACTACGAGGGGTACACGGCGGCGGAGATCGGCCGGATGATGGGCGCACCATCCAACACGGTGCTGAGCTGGCTGCGGCGTGCCCGGGCGCAGTTACATACGATGCTGAAGGAGGAGATCGAAGATGAGGTGGTATGAGTATAAGATGGAGACGGATGACCTCTACGCCCCGGACGATCTGAAGGCAAAACTGCTGGCCATGACCGACCAGTTGACCGAAGAAGAAAAGGCCCAGCCCATGATGAAAACCGATGCACCGGTACCGGCTCAGTCCGCCCCGGTGCAGCCGAAGAAGAAACTGATCCGCTTCCCCGCAAAGCGGGTGGGCGCACTGGCGGCCTGCCTTGCTGTGTGCGTGGTAGGCTATGGTGCTTTTGCCACCGGACAAATCGGCCTTGGCGCAAAGAGCAGCAGCCCGGCGGTCTATTATTCTGCGGACAGCACTGCGGCGGTGATGGCGGCAGGCGGCGCGGACCGTGCCGCTGTGGACAGCCCCATGGCAGCCGATTACAGTCTGAACACCATGGCGCTGGAAAGCGGCGCAGACAACAGCACCGCTGTTTATTCGGAGGACGACGCGGCAGCAGCGGCCCACAGCACCGACCACGCAAAGATCATCTACACCGCGAACCTCAGTCTGGAAAGCAAGGACTACGACGCAGCCCGCGCTGCGCTGGATGCTGCCCTTGCTGAAGCGGGCGGCTATCTGGAATCCAGCAGTGAATACTCGGATGCCGGTGACAGCCGCAGCGTCAGCCTGACCTACCGGGTGCCGCAGCAGAACTACGAGAACTTTCTTGCCGCCGTGGCCGAAGCAGGCAACGTGACCTACAAAAACCAGCAGGCCGACGACGTGACCGCCCAGTACATGGACGTGGAGACCCGGCTTGAAAATCTCAAGAACCAGCGAACCCGCCTGCAGCAGCTGCAGCAGCAGGCCGACAACCTCTCCGACCTGCTTGAGATCGAGTCCAGCCTGACGGATGTGCAGAGCCAGATCGAGAGCTGGCAGAGCCAGATGGACTGGTACAACGATCAGGTGGAAGAGTGCACCGTGTGCGTGAGCCTGAGCGAGGTGAGCACCTACTCGCCGCCCAGCGAGGGCTTCGGCAGCCGCTTTGTCAGCGCCCTTTCCGCTGGCTGGCAGAACTTTGTGGATGGCCTGCAGCAGGTCATCGTTGCCCTTGCCGGTGCATGGCCGGTGGTGGTGATCGCAGCCGCCGCCTGCGCAGGGTTCGTGGTTTGGAAAAAGAAGAAAAAATAAATCAAAAAATACTTGACATCCGCCCGCCCTTGTGGTATTATACTTGAGCAGTCAGCGAGAACCGCTGAGAGCACAAAGTAAATATCGCGGGGTGGAGCAGTCTGGTAGCTCGTCGGGCTCATAACCCGAAGGTCGTTGGTTCAAATCCGGCCCCCGCAACCACCAAGCGTTCTGAGATATCTCAGAACGCTTTTTTGTTGTCTGTATCCGATACGAAGAAGGGGCTGCGCTCGTTCAATGATGGCGGCAAAATCGTACTGCACAGCGGTGCTTCTTCTATATTTACCGTTTACAACCTGCCGTCCTCCACGGCACGGGCGTGCTCGGCGAGAGCAAGGGCCTTTAGTGTCTGGATCTCGGGCCGGGTGTCGCCCCGGCGGGTGAACAGGCAGGTGGGCATGGGCGGGAAGGGGAACATGAGGGCATGGAACCACTCTCTCGGGGAGCCATGCCCCCGCACCGGACTGAAGAACAGGCACTTGCCTGCCAGCATCCGAACATACTCCTTCTCGAAGCTGGGCACCATCAGCCAGCGCATAGGCACTTCCTCCATGCAGCGGCGAACGATGGAGACAAAAACGGCATCGCAGCTCTCAAAGCAGACGGTCTGCCCGGTGAGCTGCGGCGGTGTGAGGAAGCTTTCGGCACTGAGGGGGTTGTTGGGGCTTGCCAGCAGGTAGCACCGGGTATCGAACAGGCTCATCACGTCCACGGCACTGCCCACCGGCTCAGCAAGCAGCTGCACCAGCGCATCCACGCCGCTTTGCAGTACTTCCTCCGGCGGGCGGAAGGTGGAGTCGGTGACGACTTCCAGATCGCAGTCCGGCAGCTCCCGGCTCAGAGCCAGCAGCAGGTCGTGATAGAGCGGGTCGCGTGCGGCCATGGTGGCGGGTACCTGCAGCACCAGCTTTTCCCGCTGGCGCTGCCCGGCCGCAAGAGCAACCTGAAAAGCCTCGTAGCCTTTGCGGGTGCTCTGGGCAAACTCGGCAAACAGCTGGCCGGCCTGCGTTGGCTCCACCCGGCAGGTGGTGCGCACGAACAGCGGGGTGCCAAGCTCCTCCTCCAACGTGCGGATCTGGTAGCTCAGCGTGGGCTGGGTGAGGAACAGCTGCTGTGCGGCGACAGAAAAGTTCAGTGTTTCGTACAGCGCCAGAAAGCAGCGCAGCTGGCGGTCGGTCACAGCAGAAGCCTCCCTTCGGGCAAAAGTGATACGCCAATTGTAACAGCGGGCCGGGAAAAGGTCAAGATAACTGATAGAAAAACTGAATAACTGCAAACGGGAAAATTGAATTTCTCTTTTGGTAAAGATTTAATTATAATGAATATCGTCAAAAAAACATCAAACTGTGTCCTGTGCAGCAAAATGTTTTGAGAAAAGAAGACAAGAAGAGAAAAGAAAGGGTTCCGCACTATGAACAAGATCTCGCGCAGAAACTTCATCCGCGCATCAGCTCTCAGCGCTCTGGGCGCTGCCGCTGCAGGCGCACTGTCCGGCTGCTCCAACAGCGCAAGCAGTGCTGTTGCTTCCTCTGCAGCAGGCAGTGCCGCTGCTTCCGAAGCACCGGCTGCTGCCGCTTCCACCATTACCTGGGACGACATCTTTGCCACCAGCTACTGCCAGTCCAACCGCGGCTCCAACCCGGATGCCAAGGCTCCCGAAACTCCTGAGGAGTACATCGAGCAGAAGGGCAACGGCGACATCATGGGTTCCATGATGGTGGGCATGGTCGATCCTCTGAACATTCCGGAAGAGCAGTTCATGAACAACAAGCCCGCATGGCTGGGCGACGAGCCGCAGCTGGCCGATAAGGTGGAGTACACCAAGGACTGCGAGGTCCTGGTCATCGGTGCTGGTCAGGCTGGTACTGCCGCTGCCCTGCGCTGTGCAGAAGAGGGTCTGGACACCATCTGCTGCGAGGTGCAGACCTGGGAAGAGTACGACAACTACGCCTGCGACCTGACCACCTACAACTCCAAGTTCTTCCTGGACAAGGATGCCGAGAAGTACGACCCCATGGACATCTTCACCGAGTACATGGTCAAGGCTCTGGGCCACGCAAACCAGAAGATCGTCAAGGATTACGCCACCCGTTCCGGCGAAGCTCTGGACTGGATGCTGGCTGAGCTGGATCCCGACTATGTTGCAAAGTACGCTCACGCTGTGAACTACAAGGGCAACAAGCACTTTCAGAACCCCTGCAGCCACAGCTACTACTACGTTGGCATGACCCAGTGGCGTGATACCGGCACCGAGACCAACACCAACAACAACATGTGGCCGTATACCGTGCGACTGCTGCAGCAGAAGGCTGTGGAGAAGGGCTGTGAGTACATCTACGGCGCTCAGGGCCTGACCCTCGTACACGAGAACGGCAAGGTCACCGGTGCCATCTTCACCGATATCGACGGCAAGTACTTCCAGGTCAACGCCGACGCTGTCATCGTGGCAGCAGGCGACTTTGGAGGCAACCCGGACATGCGTCTGGACCTGTGCGATACCCTGCGCAATCTGGCATGGTCTTACGGCAAGGACCGCACCGATGTGAACAACGTTTCTTCCATGGGCCGTGATGGCTCCGGCATCCGTATGATGATGTGGGCAGGCGCTACCATGGAGGCAGGCCCCCGTGCAGGTCAGGCAGCCGGCATCAACAGCCGTCCGTCCTTCCCCTTCGGCGGCATCTGGCCCATCTTTGGCAACGACGGCAAGCGTTTCTTCAATGAGACCATCACCCGCCACGGCTCCGTGGGCTACCTGGATATGATGCCGGAAGGCCAGAAGATGGTCTGCGTCACCGACTCCAACTGGGATGCTTACTGCGAGTATCAGGCCTACGACCATCAGGCCATGGATCGCAGCAACGAGTACATGCTGGAGAAGGTCCGCAAGGATATGGCCAACTACAAGACCGGCCCCGACGGCTTCTCCGTGCAGGCATTTGCCCGCTACGGCAACGACCCCACCACCCTGTATGCTGCCGACACTCTGGAAGAGCTGGCCGACATCATGGGCTATGAGGGTGACGCAAAGCAGGGCTTCCTGGACGAAGTGAAGCACTGGAACGAGATGTGCGATGCCGGTTACGACTCCGACTGGGGCGCAGACGCATCCATGATGCACTTCAAGATCCAGGATCCTCCCTTCTTCGCAGCTTCTGCCGTTACCGGCGGCAACCCCTCCGGCGGCCTGTGCCAGCATGCTGCTGTCTGCACTGACGGTGAGTACCGCGTTCTGACCGGTGCCAAGGCACCCATCCCCGGCCTGTACGCTGTCGGCAACTGCTGCGGCCAGCGCTACGGTGTGCAGTACCACACCCCCACCGCAGGCAACAGCTGTGGCAGTGCATTCGTGACCGGTTACCTGGCTGCTGAGTATGTCAAGAACGATCTGGACAACGGCATTGGCGGCGAGAACTCTGCCGAGGAGCGTACCACCAACGGCAAATACTATGCCGGTACCTACACCTCCTCCAAGAACTCCAGCTACAGCACCGTCACCGTTACCATGACCTTCAGCGAGGATGCCATCACCGACTGCAAGATCACCTCTTCCGGCAACGAGGACCTGATGAAGGACGACCTGCGCTCCAGCATGGCAGCTGCCGTTGTGGAGAGCCAGGGCGATACCAGCGTGGATGCCATCACCTCTTCCACTCTGAGCTTCTCTGTCAAGGCTGTGCAGGAGGCTGTGGCCGACTGCATCGCACAGGCAAAGGCATAATTTCTCTTGCCAAACGGGCTGCTGTCCGATAGAATAAAGCTGTCGGTACCGCAAGCCCATCCTAAACGGTTTTTTCTTTCTTCTCGGTGCCGCGCCGGGGCAGGGCAAATCTCTGCTTCCGGTGCGGCATTGCTGTTGACGGAGGTCATATAATTATGGAAACTACCCCGCTTCACCCGGTGGTGATGAAGCTGAATTTCCCCTTCATCACCCGGAAGCCGTCCTTCAACGGACGCACCCTGATCGAGGGCCGCAACACCGAAATGCTGCATGAATATGTGCTGGCCATGGCGCTGGAGCTTAGGGCCAACGCTGCTGACTTTGCCGACTGCGAGGTGCAGGCCATCCGTCTGGGCGGTGGCTCGGCTTCCATTACCAACGGCAGCGATATCGACCACCTGCTGCGGCTCATCCGCAACTGTTACCATGTGGCCGAGAACGCGCCTGTCACCATGCGCACCTGCCCGGCGGACATCAACGGCGCGAACATGCCGTTCTACAACCGCTCCCACATCACCCGGTACGATCTGGAGCTGTACTCGCTGGAACCGCTGGATTTCTGTACGCTGGATACCCTCAACTATACCCAGCAGATGCCCTACATCACCCACGGCTTCCTGCGGGCGGACAGCCGCAACAGCATGGGCTTCATCCTGCTGTACGGCAAAAAGAACGTCTCCCGCTACGGTTTCCGCCACTCGGTGCTGGAGGCCACACGCCGCCCGGTGTGCCATGTCATCCTGCAGCGCTGCGCGGGCAGGGATCTGCTGGACGATGCCGCTGCCGAGGCCCAGCTGGCCGAGGCGGATGAACTGTTGACGGCTGTGGGCTTTGTGCAGTATCTGCCGCGGCGCTGGGCAAAGCCCGGCTGCGAGGATAAATTCTGGCAGGGCGCTGCTGCCGGCATGGATGTGCTGGCCTTCGGCCTTTGCGCCTGCACAAAGCTGGACGGCATGGAGACCACCAACACCGGTGACCTGAGCGTTTATCTTGCCCACAGTGCGGATTATGAGCAGATCACTGTGTCCACCGTCCCGGCAGAAAAAACCGAATAACAGCTGCAAAGCACAGCTTTTCCCAGCCAATGGGAAGGGCTGTGCTTTTTGTTCCGATGGGTGGAAAGTTCTTCCGCTTTCTTGTGATTATGAAGATTTTTGCCGGATTTTGTTTACGCACCCGGAAAAAGGTGGTATGATAGACTAGGTATAGTCGGGTGATATGGCAGCCGGAACGTCCTGCTGCGTGAGCGCTCTCAGGGGGGATTTGATGAAAAAATATCTCAAAGCGGTCGTGTCCGGGCTGTGCGCCGCGGCACTGGCCCTTGGCTGCGTTGGCTGCGGCAGCAGCGCCCAGAATGCAAAGACCACGCAGGTGACCAACATTACGGTGTGGACTTATTATAACGGCGACCAGCTGGAAAGCTTTACCGATCTTGTGGACAAGTTCAACGAGACCGTGGGTGCCGAGAAGGGCATCGTGGTGTCCACCGAGAGTCAGGGCAGCGTGAACGATCTGGAACAGAGCGTGATGGATGCTGCCGAAGGCAAGGTGGGTGCGCCCGCCATGCCCAACGTGTTCTCGGCTTATGCCGATACGGTCTATGCGCTGGATCAGATGGATATGGTGGTGGATCTTGCACCCTACCTGACCGATGACGAGAAGGCCCAGTTCATTGACGGTTACCTCTCTGAGGGCGACTTTGACGACAACGGCAGCGTAAAGATCTTCCCGGTGGCAAAATCCACCGAGGTGATGCTCTTCAACGACACCGACTGGCAGCCCTTTGCCGAGGCCACCGGTGCCAGCTACGACGACCTTGCCACCGTGGAAGGTCTGGTAGACACCGCTGAAAAATACTACAACTGGACCGATGCCCAGACCGCTGCCCCGGACGACGGCAAGGCCCTGTTCGGCCGCGATGCTATGGCAAACTACATGCTGGTGGGCGCACAGCAGCTGGGCGGCACCATCTTTGAGGTGAAGAACGGCAAAATGACCGTCAACTTTGAGCACGATGCGGCCCGCAAGCTGTGGGATAACTACTACGTGCCCTTCGTCAAGGGCTGGTTTGCCGCCAGCGGCCGCTTCCGCAGTGACGATATCAAGGCCGGCAACGTGCTGGGCTATGTTGGCTCCTGTTCCAGCGCTACCTTCTTCCCCGCGCGGGTGACGAACGATGCCAACGAGAGCCACGATATCAGCATGAAGGCGCTGCCCAGCCCGGAGTTTGCAGACGGCGAAAAGGTTGCCGTGCAGCAGGGTGCCGGCATGGTGGTGACTGCTGGCAAGGAGGAAGAGATCGAAGCTTCGGTGGAGTTCCTCAAGTGGTTCGTCCAGCCGGAAAACAACATTGCCTTTGCGGTGGGTTCCGGCTATCTGCCTGTTACCAGGGAAGCCAACAGCATGGATACGATCACCTCCAGCGGCCTGACCCTGAACGACAGCATGGAGCAGATCCTGACCGCTGCCGTAGATACCGTGAACGGCAACCGCCTGTACACGCCCCACGCCTTTGCAGGCGGCAGCAGCGCCCGCAAGGTGCTGGAATACGGCCTGAGTGACCTTGCCGCTGCGGACCGCGAGACCGTGGAGCAGCGCATCGCCGAGGGTCAGAGCGCTGCGGACGCAGAAGCCGAGTTCCTGACCGACGATCACTTTGAGGCATGGTATCAGGATATCTGCAGCCAGCTCAAACGGTACGAGGGCTGAGCCGACGGAACACGCTGAGGAAGAGAGGTGATGGTGATGCTGTGCAGACAGAAGGATACGGATGCCGCCCGGCGCAAAAAAACGGGCAGGCCTATCTTCCGCACCATTTTTAGCGCCATGATGCTGGTGATGCAGGTAGAGGTGGTGCTGCTGGCAGTCAGCATTACCATTACCAATGTGGACGGCAGGCTGAACCAGAACGCCAAGGACATGCTCAACATGCAGGTGCGCAACCGCGTCAGCTACGTGCAGGACCTGATGCAGGATGCACAGAACCTGACCGATCTGTCGGAGCACATCAACAATACCGTTCTTGCCATGCAGGAAGAAGGCCAGCTCGATCTGGCCGAACTGAACACGAGCCGTGAGAAGAGCGACGCACTGCTCACGGCCATTGCGCCGGAGTTGGTGAGCACCCTGCGAGCAAAACCGGTCAGTGGCATCTTTGTGGTACTGAACACCGTGAATCTGTACAACCTTGATGTGGGCTGCGGCCTGCCCGGCATCTACCTGCGGGATCTGGACCCGGATGCCCGCCCTTCGGGGGACAACGCCGATCTGATGATCGAGCGCGGCAGCTCGGCGGTGGTCAAAAAGCTGAGCATCACCACCGATAAAAGCTGGCAGCCCACCTTGCGCTACTACGGCCTGAAGGGCAACGGCTTTTTCAAGACTCCCTTCCAGACCGCGTGGGAGGACGGCGCAAGGCTGAACGCCGAGGATTACGGCCGCTGGACCACCAGTGTCTATAAGATAGGCGACGACAGCCGCACCGCCATTGCCTACTCCCAGCCGCTGATCCTGCCGGACGGCACGATCTACGGTGTGGTGGGTGTGGAGCTGCTTACCAGTTACCTGCAGACAAAGCTGCCTTACAGTGAACTGCAGGACGGCAATACCGGCACCTACTTCTTAGTCTCCACCACTGCTGATGAGAAAGATACCTCCTTTATCGTCAGCAAGGCGGTCACTTCCAGCGAGGACGTGACCGCTTTGGAAGCACCGGCCGGCATGATGAACTGCGAACTCCGGGCGGACGAGTGCTGGCTGACGCTACGGAATAAAGACTATTATGCCGTGGCCCTGCCCATTACCCTGTACGGCCGCAACGCGCCGTTTTCCAATGAGCGCTGGCTGCTGATCGGCACCGTGAACAGCAAGGTGCTGTTTGCCTTTGCAGACAATGTGCGCAGCGTGATCGCCATTGCCATTGCGTTTACGCTGGTGCTGGGCGCGCTGGGCAGTCTGGTCGTTGCCCGCAATCTGGCCCATCCGGTGGAGCTGCTGTATCACGAAGTGGTGGACGGGCAGGAGAAAAAGCAGTTCCCGCAGCTGTCCCATACCAACATCCGGGAGCTGGACCGTCTGGCCGATGCACTGACCAGCTTGAACAGCGAGCTGCTGAACAACTCCACAAAGTTTTTGCGCATCATGGACATGGCCAGTGTGGAGCTGGGCGGCTATGAGCTGCGGTTCGACACTGGCAGTGTGTATGTTACCGATAACTTTTTTGCGCTGCTGGGTGCCCCCCAGCCCAAGGATTGCTTCCTGAGTGTGCGCCGCTTTGAGGAAAAGCTGAGCCACATCCAACTTTCCCATCCCTGCACCACTACGGCAGAGGGGGACAAGATGCTCACCATCCGCAAGGAGGGCGAGACCCGCTACATCATGCTGCGCGTCACCAACGACCAGACCACGCAGGTGGGTCTGGCTGAGGACGTTACCGCCGCCACGCTGGAGCGCATGCGTATTGAGCACGAACGCGATTACGATATCCTGACCGGCCTGTATAACCGTCAGGCCTTCCACCGCGTGAGCGAAGAGCTGTTCCGCGATCCGCACCAGCTGGGCGTTGCAGCTCTGCTGATGATGGATCTGGACAACCTCAAGCACATCAACGATACCTACGGCCACGACTGGGGCGACCAGTACATCCACCGCACGGGTCGCTGCCTTGCTGAGAACACGCCCAACGGCACTGTGGTGTCCCGCCTTTCCGGCGATGAGTTCGTGCTGCTGTTCTACGGCTATTCCAGTCAGGATCAGATCCGTGAGAAGATCCGCACCCTGAGCAGCGCTATGCAGAAGAGCGTTGCCATCCTGCCCAGCGGCAATGAGCTGCGTATCAGCATTTCCGGCGGTGTGGCATGGTACCCGGCCAGCGGCACCGATATGGACACCCTGAAAAAGTATGCCGACTTTGCCCTCTATCAGGTCAAGCGCACCAACAAGGGACATCTGGAAGAGTTCAGCATGGAGATCTACCAGCAGGAAGCACAGGCCGCACAGCTGAGACGCGACTTCCAGCAGCTGCTTACCGAGGAGCGGGTGTACTATGTATTCCAGCCCATCTTCTCGGCCCGCACCGGCAAGGTGATGGCCTACGAAGCCCTGATGCGCTCCGATAGGGAAGCGCTGCGCTCGCCCGCTACCATCATGAAGCTGGCGCGGGAGCAGGGCGCACTGTGCGAGATCGAGCGGCTGACCTTCTTCAAGTCGCTGGAGACCTTCGACCACCTGCGCAGCGAGGGCCTTGTGCGCAGGGACACGATGCTGTTCATCAACTCCATTGCAAGCGTCTGCCTGCCCAGAGAGGACAGCGAGTATATGGAAAGCCGCTGGCATGAGCTGTGCCGCCAGATGGTCATTGAGATCACCGAGGAAGAGGAAATCGACCACGAAGCACTGGAGACCAAGCGCCATGCGCCGGGCTTCTCCGGCATGTTCGCGCTGGACGATTACGGCAGCGGCTTTGCCAACGAGAACAGCCTGCTGGAGCTTTCGCCCCGGTTCATCAAGGTGGATATCGCCATCATCCGCGGCATCGATACCGACCCGGACAAGCAGCAGATCGTGCAGAACATCGTGGCCTATGCCCACCCGCGCAGCATGCAGATCATTGCCGAGGGCGTGGAGACCGCCGCCGAACTGCGCAAGGTCATAGAGCTGGGCGCGGATGCGCTGCAGGGCTACTTCCTTGCAAAGCCTGCCGCCGTACCGGCCCAAATGGCACCTGCCGCCCGCAAGATCATTGCCGAGTACAGCTCTGCATCCGACAGCGGCTGAATACGAACATAAAAAGTCCCGCAGAAATGCGGGGCTTTTGCATCTGCCACTGGCGTATTGCAGTTTGCTGCGGTATACTGGGATCGGGCAAACAACAGCACAGGGGGTGCTTTTTTATTATGGTACAGGTAGACCTTATCACCGGCTTTCTGGGTGCAGGCAAAACCACCTTTCTGCGCCGGTATGTCCGGTATCTGGTGGCACAGGGCCACAACGTCTGCATTCTGGAAAACGACTTCGGCGCGGTGAACGTGGATGCCATGCTGGTGCAGGACCTTCTTGGCCCGAACTGCGACCTTGAGACCATCAGCGGCGGATGCGACTGCGACACCCATCAACGCCGGATGCGCACCAAGCTGATTGCTATGGCCATGCGCGGGTTCGACCGGGTGGTGGTGGAACCCAGCGGCATCTTTGATGTGGACGAGTTTTTTGATGTGCTGCGGGACGACCCGCTGGACCGCTGGTATCACATCGGCAATGTGATCGCCATAGTGGATGCCATGCTGCCGGAAACGCTTTCGCCGCAGGCTGAGTACGTGCTGGCATCCGAGACGGCCAACGCGGGCCGGGTGCTGGTCAGCCGTACCCAGCTGGCCGGGCAGCAGCAGACCGCTGCCGCCGTGGCTCATCTGACCCGTGCGCTGGAGGGCTGCAAGTGCTCCCGCCGCTTTGCGCCGGAAGAGATCATCACCAAGGACTGGGCACGGCTTACCGATGCCGACCTTGCCGTCATTGCGGCCTGCGGCTGCAGGCAGGCCAGCTGCGAAAAGCTGCATTTTGATGAGCACGAAGCCTTCAGCTCTCTGTGCTTTCTGGAGCAGCACCTGACGCTGCAGCAGCTGCAGGCCGCTGCCGACCACCTGTTTGCGGATGCCGCCTGCGGCCATGTGCTGCGGGTGAAGGGCTTTGCACCGGACCCGCAGGGCACCACCGGCTGGCTGGAACTGAACGCCACCGCTGTCGGCAGAACACTGGAACCCATCCCGCAGGGGCAGGATGTGCTCATCGTCATCGGCGAGGGGCTGGACAGGGCAAGGATCGAAACGCAGCTTCACCGCTGAGCTTTCAACGAACGTTGTAAAACTGGTGCAAAAAAAGGAGAACAGAATCATGAAAAAGAACCCGCAGATGCCCTCGGTGCGGCGCATCCTCGGCATGGTGGTCGGTATTGTGATCATCGGGCTGGGCATTGCACTGTTCAAGCAGTCTCACCTTGGCAACGACTCCATCAGCGCACTGAATATGCGTCTGGCCGAGATGCTGGGCATCTCGCTGGGCGTGCAGAACCTGTGCACGAACATCCTGTTCTTTGCACTGCAGTTCTGGTTCGGGCGCAAGTACATCGGCCTTGGCACCTTTGTCAACGGCATTGGCGTCGGGTTCATTGTCACGGCCTTCTACGACCCCATTGCAGCCCACTTTGGCCCGGCCGAGGCGCTGGGCCTGCCGGTGCAGCTGCTGTGGGTGGCGCTGGCGGTGCCGGTCACGGCGCTGGGGGCTTCGCTGTACCAGACGGCAGATCTGGGCATCGCCCCGTACGATTACCTCTCGCTGGGCCTGCGGGACTACACCCCGGTGCCGTACTTCGGCTGCCGCGTGTTCACCGATGCACTGTGTGCGCTGCTGTGCTGGCTGCTGGGCGGCCTTGTGGGCATCGGTACGCTGATCTGTGCCTTCTGCCTGGGGCCCTTCATCCAGTTCTTCAACGGGCTGGTGTCGGAGCGGGTGCTGCACTACAAGCCGGGCGGCCAGTAAGATCGGGAAATCAAAAAGGCGTGCACCTCCTTTGCGGAAGTGCACGCCTTTTGCTGTGCAGAAATCAGAACTTGAACAGCGGAGTGCCGGCCAGAACATCGCCCTCGGCCAGCATCTTCAGCTCGCCCATGTCATCACCGTTGGTCACGATGATGGCCGTTGCGGTGGGATGGCCTGCAGCCTTGATGGCGTCCAGATCCACTTTCAGCAGCGGGGTGCCGGCCTTGACCTTGTCGCCCACCTTGACCAGTGCCTTGAAGCCGTTGCCGTTCATCTCCACGGTGTCCATGCCAACATGGATCAGGATCTCCATGCCGTCCTCGCTGGTCAGGCCCACAGCGTGCAGGGTGGAAGCCACCTGTTCCACAGTGCCGTCAAACGGAGCATACACGGTCTTGCCGGTGGGCTCGATGCCGCAGCCGGGGCCAAGGATGCCCTGTGCAAAGGTCTCGTCGGGGATGTCGGCCTGTGCCAGCACCTTGCCGCGGATGGGGGTCAGAACGGTCTTGCTCTGACCAAAGAATTTGGCGGTCTCTTCCTGCTCGGCCTTGCCGCCGAACAGCTTATCAAAAAATCCCATGTAAAATACCTTCTTTCCGATCATTTCATAGAGCCAGCTGGCCGAAGCGCTGTCCTGCAAGGCCCACCGGCTCCAACCCATTGGTCTACCCAAAAGATACCACATTGTGAAAGGAATTGCAATTGGTATCCCGCATAAAACCGCCAAAAATCTTTGGCAGCATCACATCAGGTCGATCAGCTGCTCGATCTCCTCCATGCGGGTGGCCCAGCTGGTGGCAATGCGCATCACGGTGTGGGTGTCGTCGTACTTCTCCCAGAAGCCGAACTTTGCCAGTGACTCCAGTGCTTCCAGCTGGCTGTTTTCCAGAATGGGGAACACCTGATTGGTGGGCGACTCCATATAGAAGCGGTAGCCCTTGGCAGCAAGGCCCTCCTTCAGACGGTCGGCGGTCTCGATGGCGTTCCGGCTGATGCGGGTGTACAGATCATCGGTGAACAGCACATCGAACTGCAGGCCCATCAGGCGGCCCTTGGCAAGCAGCGCGCCCTGCTGCTTGACCATAGTCATAAAGTGGGCCGGTGCGCCGTGGGGGAACACCACGGCCTCGCCGCACAGCGCGCCCACCTTGGTGCCGCCGATATAGAACACATCGGTCAGGCGGGCGATATCCTGCAGGGTAACATCGGTGCCCTTGGCCATCAGACCGTAGCCCAGGCGTGCGCCGTCCATGAACAGGGGCATGTGGTACTCCTGACACACAGCGTGCAGCTCTTCCAGCTCAGCCTTGGTGTACAGGGTGCCGTACTCGGACGGGTGAGAGATATATACCATGCCGGGGAACACCATGTGGTCGTGGTTGGCATCGGCATAGAAGGTGGCGCACCAGTCGCGCACATCGGCGGCGCTCACCTTGCCCTCGTGGGCGGGCAGGGCAATGACCTTGTGGCCGGTATACTCAATGGCACCGGCTTCGTGTGCAGCCACATGGCCGGTGGCAGCAGCCATCACGCCCTGCCAGCGCTGCAGCATGGACGCAATGACGATGGCGTTGGTCTGGGTGCCGCCGGAGATGAAGGTCACGTCTGCATCCGGGCAGCCGCAGGCAGCGCAGATCTTTGCTTTGGCGCTGGCGCAGTAGGGGTCGGTGCCATAGCCGGGCACCTTTTCAAAGTTGGTCTCGGCCAGCTTTTGCAGGATGGCAGGGTGTGCACCCTCACAGTAGTCGTTCTCGAAATACAGCATATCGTTACTCCTGATCCAGTGAGATAAAGTGTTGATAGGGCTATTCTACTACGGGGGAGAGGGAGTGTCAAATCGCGTCCCTCTTTACGGCAAAGGATTTTTGCTGTATCTTTAGTTTTTCTATGGTATAATGCGGGAAACGGAATATATTATTTGGGAAGGGGAATGTGCATGAAAAAACAGACGCTTGTGCGGGATGCCACCGTAATGCTGCTGGCTTTGTTCGCCGCCTATGCCATGGTGATGCTTACACAGGCCGTTATGGGCCGCATTGAGGGCGTAGCAATGCTTATCTTTATGCTGGCGGTATTCGTCACCTCTATGTATACAGAAGGTTATGCGTGGGGCGTGGCGGCTTCGCTCATCAGCGTGCTGGCTGTGAACTTTGCCTTCCTCTCACCGTATTTCGCCTTCAACTTTACCCTGTCGGAAAACCTGTTCTCCGGCCTTGTGATGCTGGTGGTGTCCATCATGACCAGCACCCTCACCACCCGCATCAAAAAGCAGGAACAGCTGCGTATGGAAAGCGAGAAGGAGAAGATGCGTGCAAACCTCTTGCGCGCGGTTTCTCACGATCTGCGCACCCCGCTCACCTCCATCTACGGTGCCTGCTCCACTGTGATCGAAAATTATGACTCGCTGGATAAGGAAAAGACCATTAAACTGCTTGGCGAAGCCTGCAGTGATGCCCAGTGGCTGACCCGCATGGTGGAGAATCTGCTTTCCGTTACCCGCATCGACAGCGAGAAGGTGACGGTGCAAAAGACCCCCACTGTGCTGGACGAACTGCTGGATACGGTGCTGGTCAAGTTCCGCAAGCGCTACCCGGAGATCCCGGTGGAGCTGGAAACGCCGGATGCCTTTATCGTGATCCCCATGGATTCCATGCTGATCCAGCAGGTGCTGATGAACCTGCTGGAAAATGCCGCTCTGCACGCCGAGGGCATGACAAAACTGACCTTGAAGGTGTTCACGGTGGGCAATCGTGCGGTGTTCGAGGTGACGGACAATGGCTGCGGCATCCCCAGAGAACGGCTGAAAACGCTGTTCTCCGGCACCGACCCGGATGTACCGGCAGACAGCCGCAAGCACGGCATGGGCATCGGCCTTTCGGTGTGTGCGGCCATCATCAAGGCGCACGGCGGCGAGATCAAGGCCGAGAGCCGTCTGGGTGAGGGAACGACCATCCGCTTCTGGCTGGAGACCGAAGAAATTGAAATGGAGGATGCAGAAGATGAGCAATAACAAATTCAAGGTCCTGATCGTAGAGGATGAGGCAAATATCTGCAGCTTTATCGAAACGCTGCTCACCACCAACGATTATCAGGCTCTGGTGGCCCATACCTGTACCATGGGCCTGACCCTGTTCGCCTCCCACAACCCGGATCTGGTCATTCTGGATCTGGGCCTGCCGGACCGGGACGGACTGGAATTCATCCGCACCGTGCGGCAGAAGTATATGACCCCCATCGTGGTGCTCTCGGCCCGCACCGACGAGATGGATAAGATCGAAGCGCTGGATCTGGGTGCCAATGATTACATCACCAAGCCCTTCAGCACCGGCGAACTGCTGGCCCGCGTGCGCGCTGCCCTGCGGCTGAACCGCTACAGTGCCATGCACGGCGGCAATGCCCCGGCAGGTGAGTTCCGCGCACAGGGAATGCGCATCAACTATGACCGCCGTAAGGTGTTCGTGGACGAGCAGGAGATCAAGCTGACCCAGACCGAATACAACATCGTGGCGTTCCTTTCCCAGCACGCGGGCCGCGTGATGACCTATGCGGCCATCGTCAAGGCCATCTGGGGCGATACCGACATCGGCAGCACCAAAAAGCTGCAGGTGAACATGGCCAATATCCGCAAAAAGCTGGGCAGCCGTCCGGGCAGCAATGCCTATATCCTCAATGAGCTGGGCGTGGGCTACCGCATGATCGACGAGGATGCCCGCAGCGGGGAGATCAACGAATGATACTTGCACTGATCCTGTTTGCTGTTACCTATGTATTGATGCTGTGGCTGCAGCAGTATCGCCCGTGGGTGGCACTGTGCAGTGCAGTGCTCTTTATTGTGCTGGGCGAGGCGGGGGTCTACGAGTTTTCACTCCGCGCCGCGCTGCAGGCCGTGGATTATAATGTGCTGCTCATGATGACGGGCACCATGGGTACGGTGGCACTGTTCATCGAGAGCAAAATGCCTGCCCGTCTGGCGGAAATGCTGATCGTCTGTGTGCCGGATGTCAAGTGGGCGGTGTGTATGCTGGCGCTGTTTTCCGGTGTCATCAGTGCTTTTGTGGACAATGTGGCCACGGTGCTCATGGTGGCACCGGTGGGCCTTGCCATTGCCCGCAAGCTGAAGATCTCGCCGGTGCCGGTGCTCATTGCCATTGCGGTGTCCTCCAACCTGCAGGGCGCGGCCACGCTGGTGGGCGACACCACCAGCATCCTGCTGGGCAGCTTTGCCGACATGAACTTCTTCGATTTCTTCTGGATGCGGGGCCGTCCGGGCATCTTCTGGGGCGTGGAGCTGGGCGCACTGGCATCGCTGGCGGTGCTGATGTGGCTGTTCCGCCGTGAGACCCAGCCGGTCTGTGCAAAGGTGGAGACTGAGGTGGAGGACGATGTGCCCACTGCCCTGATGCTGCTGACGGTAGGCCTGCTGATCGCGGCATCTTTCCTGCCGGAGCCTGCAGCCGGGCCGCTGCACACGGTGTACGAGCTGCGCAGCGGCCTTGTGTGCATGGGGCTGTGCCTGTTTGGCGTGGCGCGCGCCTGCCTGCGGGCAGGGTCGGCCAAGCCGCTGGCGCATGTGCTGGGCGAGCTGGACTGCGACACCCTGCTGCTGTTGTTCGGCTTGTTCATCGTGATCGCGGGCATCCACGCGGCGGGTGTTATCGACGCAGCAGCCCGGCTGTTCCATGCCGTGGCAGGGGAAAGCCCCTTCCGGCTGTTCACCCTGCTGGTGGTGGTGTCGGTGGTGCTTTCGGCCTTCATCGATAACATCCCTTACGTGGCCGCCATGCTGCCGGTGGTGCAGAGCATCGCCGCCCTGATGAACGATGGCGTGGGCGTGGAACCCTATGTGTTTTACTTCGGCCTGCTCACCGGTGCAACGTTGGGCGGCAACCTGACCCCCATTGGTGCTTCGGCCAATATCGCGGCCATTGGCATTCTGCGCAAAAACGGCGAGACCGTCACCACCCGCGACTTCCTGCGCATCGGCGTGCCCTTTACGCTGGCTGCAGTGCTGGCAGGCTATGCGTACCTGTGGCTGGTGTGGGGCAAAGTCTGATCTGCTGGCCTCCGGCACGGCTGCCTGCTGAAGAAAAAAACAAAGAAACTCCGACCCTCTGCACCGCCGGAAAATCGGCCTGCAGAGGGCTTTTTTCGCGAAAGTATGACGTTTTGCAGTGAGGGAAAAGTTTTTTCGAAAAAATGCTTGACAATTCTGCCATATCTGGTATAATAACTATCGTTCCGAGCAACACAGCTCACGAACAAAACAGAATATGCGGATATGGCGGAATTGGCAGACGCGTTAGATTCAGGTTCTAATCGGGGCAACTCGGTGGAGGTTCAAGTCCTCTTATCCGCACCACAACAACAAAATCCGAACTTTTTTCCAATAGGAGAAGGGTTCGGATTTTTTGTTTTCTTTGGAAAACAAAATGAATCCCTTGCTTCCATCGAAAAGCGTCCTAGACCTTATCATAAGAAAGCACGACAGACCACTGTAAGAGTGCCGTAAGGCAGAAAGGACACAAACATGAAGTACGATGAAAGAGCCTGCAAGTTCAACATGGATACCGGCTGCGTGGAACTACTGCTCCGGGATGGGAGAATGATCTCCATTGACTGCACCGGGGTCGAGGATGCACTGGACGTGACCATGGCGCAGAGGTCGGAGTTAGATTATCTCATCTACAATGACCC